>OGCL01001030.1_pt1 | contig 25941 bp, 29 predicted proteins | sample 1570041 | NCBI WGS metagenome assembly OGCL01 (sample SAMN06266162, study PRJEB24511) | hot springs metagenome | isolation source: Hot spring water | place: South Africa: Limpopo | collected 2015-06-22 | reverse complement strand
CAGGACACGGCCATCGACTTCCGGCAGCGCGACGCTCATCGCGAGATCGCGGGCGCTCAGGCCCTGGCTCGAACTCTCCCAGGTGGCGCGGGGTGAGGAAGAGAAGATCGCCTGCAGGACAACGGCACCGGTCTCGTCGAGTACGGTCGACGGCGCTTCCGCCCCCGGCGTTGAGACGGCGAACCCGGTGGTGTTGATGACCACAGCCGACGGGAAGCGGGTGAAGATCGCGCGCAGCGTGTCGACCGAGACTTGGTCCTTGAGGCTGGAGACGAAGACCGGCAGAGGAGTGAGGCCCTCAGCCTTCAAGGCTTCCACCATGGCCTCAACGGGTGCCGTTTCGCCACTCTGGACGAGGGCACGGTAGAAGCAGATTGGAGTGATGGCTTGAAACCCCTCCCCCTTGTGGGGAGGGGTTGGGGAGGGGCTTACCCCCTCTGGCCTGCCGGCCATCTCCCCCACAAGCGGGGAGAGACCGCGTGTTACCGTCTGCCCCTCATCCGCCCTACGGGCACCTTCTCCCCGTGAACGGGGAGAAGGAAGTGCCAGCCTCTCCCACTCCTCGACTCCGATCACGCCCCTACCCGGCCACCAAATGCCGGCTTTCAGTAGAGGACGCGCCGGTTCCGGACGCTCCTCCCCGCGCAGCATAGCCTCGGCATAGGCGACGAAGGCCTCGGCGTTGCCGGCCCCGCCTTCAGTCAGATAGGTCCAGAGCGCCTGTCGGTCGTCATCCGTGCAGGCCTGGAAAGGCGAAAGCCCTTCGTCCGGCTTGTCGTCACCGGGCAGCACGACGATGACCGCACCGCTGCGGCGGGCTGAGGCATGCAGGGCCTCGAGCGCATAATGAAAGTAACTCGCCCCGCCCAGCGCCCTGACCACGATCAGTCGCGCATGACGCGCCGTGCGCTCGATATAGGTATCGACCGACATCGGGTGCTTCAGCGTCATCAGGCTGGCGAGCCGCCAGCGCAGCGCTTGCTCACCCCTTGCTTCCACGGCGGCCGCGATCGCAGCCAACTCCGTGTCGGCCGCCGAGAGGAACATCACGTCCCCCGGCGTCTGGCCGAGATCGATCGCCTCGTCACCGTCGCTGATCGATCCCTTCTGGGCGAGGAGCAGATGCATGGATCAGCCGGCCGCCGCCTGGACGTCCTCGACCACGGTGCCGAAATCCCATTCATGCAGGCCGATGACCACAAGACGCGTCTCGCGCTTGTCGGTGCTCGTCCAGGGACGGTCGAAATAGGTGTCGATGCGGGTGCCGACGGCCTGGATGACGAGACGCATCGGCTTGCCGGGCACGTCGATAAAGCCCTTCAGGCGCAGGATGTCGTGCTTTTCAATGACCGGCTTCAGGCGGTCAATGAATTCCGAGGGATCCTTGATCGCACCGAGCTTCAAAACGAAGCTTTCGAACTCATCGTGGTCGTGATGGTGGTCGTGGTCTTCACCCGAGGCATGCAGTGCCTCGTGCTCCAGCTCGTGATGCGACTTGCGGTTCTCGATGTCGTCTTCCGTGCTGGCGCCGATGCCGAGCAGGACGAGCGAGGGCACTTCGCCGTTTTTCGCCTCGATCATCGAGGGCTTGCGACTGGTGCGGCCGGAGACTTCGGCGCGCACGGCGGCGATGCCGGCAGCGTCGAGCAGGTCGGCCTTGTTGAGGACGATAAGGTCCGCGCAGGTCAGTTGGTCCTCGAAGAGTTCCTCGATCGGGCTCTCATGGTCGAGATTGTCGTCCTCGGCGCGCTGGGCAGCGACCGCATCGTGGTCGTCGGCAAAGCGGCCAGCCGCCACGGCGGCGCTATCGACCACGGTGACGACGCCATCGACGGTGACGCGGGTGCGGATGTCAGGCCAGTTGAAGGCGGCGACCAGCGGCTGCGGCAGCGCCAGTCCCGAAGTCTCGATGACGATGTGGTCAGGCTTCACATCGCGGTCGAGCAGCTTCTGCATGGTCGGCACGAAGTCATCCGCCACCGTGCAGCAGATGCAGCCATTGGTGAGCTCGATGATGTCATCCTCGGTGCAATTTTCGGCACCGCAGCCCTTCAGCACGTCGCCATCGACGCCGAGATCGCCAAATTCGTTGATGATCAGCGCGATCTTCTTGCCGCCGGCATTGGTCAGCATGTTGCGGATGATGGTGGTCTTGCCCGCACCGAGAAAGCCGGTGATGACGGTGGCGGGGATTTTTTGCTGCAACATGGTTCAACCCTTCATTTTCAACGGCAAGCCTGCCGCGATAAAATAGACTTCATCCGCCTCTGCGGCGATGGCTTGGTGGAGACGGCCGGCGTGGTCGCGAAAGGCGCGGGCCATCTTGTTCTCCGGCACAATGCCGAGGCCGACTTCATTGGAGACGAAGATGACGGTGGCCCGAAGTCCCTTGAGACTGGCGGCGAGTGCCGCGCCGTCCGAGTCGACGTCACGGCCTTCGTCCATCATCAGATTGGTGACCCAGAGCGTCAGGCAGTCAACGAGGATCACCCGCTCGGGATTGTCGAGCGCCTTCAGCGACCCGATGAGATCCAGCGGCTCCTCATGCGTCGTCCAGCCGTCATTGGCACGGTCGGCCTTGTGAGCCTCGATGCGGGTACGCATCTCGTCGTCCCAGGCGCGGCCAGTGGCCAGATAAACGCGATCCAGGCCGGTGCTGCGCGCCGTTGTTTCGGCAAAACGCGACTTGCCCGAGCGGGCGCCGCCGAGAACGAGGATGGATCGAGATTGGGATGCGGTCATGGCGTGCTACGGCCCCAGACCGGACGCAGCTGACCTGCGGCGCATGTTCCAGACACGCGCGAACGATTGTTGGATGCACGATCCGCATATACGGACCGGCATCGGCGGGGCCTCATGGACCCGCGGATACAAGACGTCGCCACGACAACCTCCGTGCTGGCAACGGGGAAACCTCCCCAGTGTGGGCACCATGCCCGTGGATGGCAGGTCTCCTGGCTCGCAGGTCTTGGTCTTCGAAAGGACCGTCGGGTTCTCCTCGCCTTCCCAGGGTTGACGGCAACACGAAAGAGCGGACGATTCGTAGAGAAAGAGGCGTCCTGCCCCGGCTGATCGTGTTGCCACCCCAGTGGCTTTTCCGTTCTGCCGTTGTCCAAAGGCCGGTCGCACCCTGCGACCCGTCACCCCTTGAAACGGCAGAGCGGATGGAGAACCCTCGCTGCAATACAGTCGCGGGGTCGGCTGCGTTCGGCGTGCCCGGTTGGGGTCCACGCCTTCGCATTCCCTTTTGCTCTCCGCACAGCATCTCTGCCGTCCGGAAACCATCCACGATCAGGATTAGGCCGACGGCCAGTTCAAGTCAATCACAGCTGCGGCGTGTGCATGCGTCATCGCGCCTCGAGCGCCAATCCGCCGAGCGACAATCATGGTGTCGCCGGGCAATCGGGCGTAACAGCCGGATCGCAATCGGAGCGCAGGCGGATGGTACCACTTGCCCCCTGCTCCACCGGCGTACCCTTGCCGATATCGGCTGCTCGGCGCGCGGGCTGTGCCGGGGCATTGACGGCAGATGGTTGCGGGGCAGCAGCCACAGGCGGCGCGGCCATTTCCTGCGGTGCTGGCGATGCGGTTGCTGCAGGAGGCGTCGCGACCACAGCCTCTTGTGTCTTTTGCGGATCGACTTTCGGCTGGGTGGGAGCCGCACGGGCAGTGGTTGCGGGCGAAGTCGGCACGATCTGCGGCGCCGGTTCCGAGGCTAGTCGTGTCGAGATGATGCGCGGTGGTTGAGATTTCCGGATGCGCGGGGTGGCCAGCGAGAAGGCGAAACGGATGCGCGCGGCAATCTCGTCCGCCAATGCCTGGCGTGCCCAGCGCGGATCTTCCGTCGGGCTATGGACCGTAAAGGTACCCTGCGCCACCGGTTCCCCCGTCTCGACGGACGTCGCCGTCACCGTAAACTTCGCCTGGGCGAAACGGCGGCGGGCACCTTCGCCAAAGGTGAGGCGATCAATCTTGACCAAGAGCACCACGCGCTCGGCCCCCTGTGGGGCGCGCGTGGCGGCAATCGCCGCGGAAACACGCCGGTCAACGTCTTCGATCAGATCAAGTGGGATCTTGGCGTCGGCCATGACGGTGACGTTTCGGACGTGATAGACCAGCGGACGGTCAATGCTGCGCCCGAAGAAGACGGAGCAAGACGCTAGCAGCAGGGCGAAGCCCATGGCGACGGCGATGCGAAGGCTGCGAGCGAACATGACGACCCCGGACAGGTGATTCTGAACCTGCCTGAGAATTCGCCATTTATGGTTAGTGGACGGTTAATCTTGCGGCTGGATCGCGTGAAACAGCGCTGCGGCAGAGGCGTATTCGCCGTACCTGGCCTCGCGGCGCGCCTCGGCCTCGGCATCGGAACCCCAATGCTCGGTCGTCCAGTCTTCGTCGAGATGGGCTAGCGACCAGACCTCGTCGAGATCGAACGCGCCTTCGGCAAATGCGAGAGTCAGCACTGCCGAGCCGGTGAGCGTGGTCACCACGTTCAGGCATGAAATCTGAAAGGGATCCCTATAGCGCTCAAGGGCACCCGCAAAGGCAGCAATCGCTTCGCGCGGCTGCTCCTGGTGCATCACGCCTTCAATGAGGATGAAACGTGCGCCGTGGGCGGCGGCAACCCAGCCGAGGAGAGGGTCCCAGCGGGCCGACTGGCGGTCGATCAGTTCCTTCGGGCCGTCGGCGCGGTAGCAGAGCAGATCGGTGCCGGCAAAACGGACAATCTCGTCAAAGACCTCGTCGAGGCTGCTGGTCACGGCGTCGATCGCGGTATTGGCAAGCTTGGTGATCGGCATCGTCGCGGGGTCGATGTGTTCGCCCTGCCCCGCCCATTCGGCCACAACGAGTTCGGCTGCCTCGCGGGTCGGCAGCGTCAGTAGGTTCTTGGCGGGAGTCTTGACCGGCTTGCCGTCGAGCGTGATCGAGAAGCCATCTTCGCGCGCCTCGATCCCGACGCTTTCGTAGAATCGCTTCGGCAGCGGCCGTTTCATCTGGATCTGCGCCCGGCGCACCGGATCCTCATGGCTCGGCTCCGGAATGAAGGTCCCGAAAATGTCCTGGCTGAGTTCGTCGCGCATCAAGGGCTCCTAGTGGATATAGGCCAGAAGGTCGGCGGGGCGTTCAACCACGGCATCGGCGCCCGCCGTCCAGAGATCGTCCGCCTTGGCATAACCCCAGGAAACGCCGATCGCGGTCGCACCGGCGGCCTTGGCCATCTGCATGTCATAAATCGCGTCGCCAATGACGATGGTCTCGCGCGGGGCAATACCGGCCTCGTCACAGCATTCGGTCACCATGGCCGGATGCGGCTTGGAGGGGCAGTCATCCGCCGTCCGGCAGAACAGAAAGTGGGGCTTCAGCCCATGACCTTCAAGGATCATTTCCAGCCCGCGGCGCGACTTGCCGGTCACGGCGCCGAGCCAGATGTCTTCCCGCGCGATCAAGGTATCGAGAACCTCACGGATACCGGCGAACATGGTCTCGCCAAAACCGGAGGAGCGGCGGACATCGGCAAAGATCTTCTTGTAATGGGCCGCCATGGCCACCGCCTCGTCATCGGCATGCGGCTTGCCGTCCATACGGGCGATTGCAATATCGAGCGTCAGGCCGATGATCGACTTGGTCGTCTCCAGGGCCGGCTCCGGCTTGCCGAAGGCGAGAAAGGTGTGACGCATGACTTCATGGATGAGGCCAGCGCTGTCGACCAGCGTGCCGTCGCAATCGAAGAGGACGAGCTTCATTCGCCGTGCCTGTCTCCGTCCGCCTGATCAAAGCCAAGCAGGTTCCAGCTTTGCACCATGTGCGGCGAAAGCGGCGCCGTGACCTTCAGGCGCCCGCCGTTGGGATGGGGCAGATCGATGTGACGGGCATGCAGATGCAGCCGCTTCTGGATGCCGCCGGGGAAATCCCAGTTGTGGTCATCAATGAAATACTTCGGATCGCCGATGATCGGGTGGCCGATATGGAGTGCGTGGACGCGCAGCTGGTGGGTGCGGCCCGTATAAGGCTCCATTTCCAGCCAGGCGAGGTTCTGGGCTGCCGTATCAATGACGCGGTAGTAGGACACGGCATGGTCCGCCCCCTCCTCGCCATGCTTGCAGACCCGCATGCGGTCGCCTTCGTCGGTCTGGTCCTTGGTCAGCCAGGTCGAGATCTTGTCCTCGTGCTTGCGCGGCACGCCCTTCACCAGAGACCAGTAGATCTTCTTGGTGTCGCGCTCGCGGAAAGCAGCCGTCAGCTTCTGGGCAGCGCCGCGCGTGCGGGCAACGACGAGAACGCCCGACGTATCGCGGTCGAGACGATGCACGAGGCGCGGCTTCTCGCCCTTCCGGCTCGTCCAGGCTTCCAGCATCTTGTCGATATGGCGAGTCAGGCCGGAACCGCCCTGCACCGCAAGGCCGGCAGGCTTGTTCAAGACGAAGACCTTCTCGTCTTCATGCAGCAGCATGCGCGACAGAAGTTCGTGGTCGTCGCCGTGCTTCAGATCGTGGCTGGCAATCGGGCCGGCCTTCTTGGCGTCGACATCCATGGGGGGGACGCGCACCACCTGGCCCGGCTGGACGCGGGCGTCGGTCTTCACGCGCCCGCCGTCGACGCGCACCTGGCCAGAGCGCAGCAATTTCTGCAGCGCGCCGAAGCCCAGACCCGGATAATGGATCTTGAACCAGCGGTCGAGCCGCATGCCAGCCTCGTCGGCTTCCACGGTGATATGTTCGATGCCTGCCATCAGGGAATTCTTTCGTGCTCGGGTTCTCCACCCACTTATCCCGTGCCTTTAGTAGATTTCAGGCCGAAAGGGAAAGCGGAAATGCAGGCGAGAACGTCAGAACAGGCTGCGGCCGAGGGCAAGTCCACCGAAAGCGGCTGTCAGCGAAAGCAGCACACTGGCCAGGACATAGCTGAAAGCGATCCAGACCGGCCCTCGCTCCACAAGAGCCATGGTGTCCAGGGAGAAGGATGAAAAGGTCGTGAAGCCGCCCAGGATACCGACGACGAGCAGCAGGCGCATCTCCATCGGCGCCGAGAATTTACGGGCGACGAGTTCGGTCAGAAGGCCGATGGCGAAGGAACCGAGGATATTGACCGTAATTGTACCCCAGGGAAAAGCAGGCCCGAGCAGCCGCGTCATCGCGATTGTTGCGAGATAACGGGCGACCGATCCGACCGCACCGCCAATCGCGACCAGCAAGATGTGCAACATGAATGCCTCCGCTCGAACGGCTGACGTATCAGGCCGTTCAAGCCCTTTGTGGCAGTCGCGTCAAGCCTTTGCAGAGGAGAGAAATGCGGCAACAAAGGCTGACAGCGCCGCCCAGTCGGTGAATTCATGGTCCTTGCTGACGTCGGTCGGCGCATTTTCCTGCTCCGCCATACGGCGGATAATCCAACGCTTGAAGAAGTCATATTCCGTGTAGCGCAAGGCGCCGGCCGCGTGATGGATCATGCCCGGCTTCCAACTGCTCTCTTCAAACAGCGTGTCGGGAAAATGCGTGGCCTCCTCCTGCTCCTCCTCGAATTCGGAACGGATCAGCAGCGATACGGACACGAAGGCCGAGGGCACTGCATTTAGCCATGAGGCCTCCTGCCGAACGAATTTTGTGAAGGCAGCCGGATAGCGGGCCGCGTGAACCGGAGCGCATAGGATCGCTGCCTCTGGATGGGCAACCGCGTATTCGCCACCCGAGGAGATGTCGAACAGAAGTGCCCGGTCGCCGCCGGCCTCCACCGCCGAAGCCACCGCTTCCGCGATCTTGCGTGTCTGTCCCTCAACTGTCGCGTAGCCGACAAGAATGATCATGGCTCTGGTCCTCTGCTGATGTGAGCACCAATGTGCAGCAAGGACCTCGATGACACATTGATCTGGCGCAAAACGGCACATTCGGGAGCGCCGGCGCAACCATTCCAATTTTATTCAAAACCACTCATTCGACTTAAAGATGCATAGATAACCGTGGTTTATGCTAATGTCGTTATATATTCTCTGGGAAACGCCCATGACACAGGTTGTCACAGTCTCTGCACAGACCGCCGCTTACGCGATGGAACCGGTGAAGCCGCCACAGCGCGCCTCTCGGGCGTCCTACGTGGAAGAGCACACGCGTATTCTGGCGCAGCAGGCAGCGCAGAGCGAAGATCTCCGGCTAAGGGCCTTGGTCAACGTCGTGCAGCCTCCCGCACTTGCACTTTACTTCCTCACATCGACCCAGCAGCGCTTTGAACAGGCGACGCTGAAGGAAACCATCGAGGCCTACAAAAGCTCCGTGACCTGATCATGCCTCCCAAGCGCAGGAAAAGCCGCGACCGGTGAACGATCGCGGCTTTTCTTTTATCGTAGCCAGAGAGCTTTAGTTGCCGCGGGCCGGCCCGACCGGCAACAGCACATCCACAGCACCGGCCTTCTCGAAGGTCAGCGTGACAGCGACAGTCGTCCCTTCCTTGAAGGGTTCGGATACCTTGAAGAACATCAGGTGCAGGCCGCCCGGCTTCAGCTCGACCGTCTGTCCGGCCGGCACGGCGATGCCGTCCGTCAGCTGACGCATCTTCATGACCTCGCCTTCCATTGCCATTTCATGCAACTGGACTTCACCGGCCTGAGCCGATGTCGCCGAAACGAGCTTGTCGTCTTCGCCACCCTTGTTGGTGATCGTGATGAAACCGCCCCCGACCGGCTGACCGGGCAGCATCGCCTTGGTGAAGCCGGCCGTCAGTTCCAGGTCACCCGCTACAACAGGCGCAAATTCACCCGGATCGGCCGCTGCCATGTGCGCCATGTGATCCGCATGCCCGGAATGTGCCCCGTGTGCACCATGTCCTCCAGTTGCAGCCGCCTCGGCGGATGCGGCGTGTCCAGCATGGGCGCCATGGGCCGCATGCGTGCCATGACCGTGAGCATCTGCTTCAGCGGCAACAAGCTTCAGGATCGGCGCCGGGCCGTCGAGATCATGCGGGTCCTGCCCGGGGGCCGGGATCTGATCCCAAGCGACCTTGGCATCCGTGCCGCACAGCTGCACTGTGGGGAAGGCAAGCCCGGTTGCCGGATCGCCAGCAGCGACCTTCCCGTAGACAACGAATGTGTCGTAGAAGTTGTCGGGCAGTTCGCCATTCTTGTAGCGGATTTCGACCGGACCGGACTTCACCTGCTTGCCATGGTTATCATAGCTGCTCTGGTAGTCGCCGGCGATGATCTCCACGTCCCAGCCGGCCTTGGGCATTGGCTTGGCCGAGATGAAGCCTTCCGGCAGTTTGATCTGGACCTCATTCGTAGGCTTGCCATCGCAGCCATGCGGCACCTGCAGGGTGGCGGCAACGTAGGAACCGACCTTGACAGGCTGGTTGGCGAAGGTCGCATGGGCCAGCACAGCAGTGGTCGAGGCAAGTGTGGCGATCGCGGTTGCGAAAATGAGATTGGTCTTCATGGATGTCTCTCCTTGCCGCGGTCCATCCGGCCGTCGGCAGTCATCAGTCTTTGTCAGAGGGTTATGGGACTTCAGACGGAGAGCGGCGGGCCGCGCAGGCGCGGACGATCAAGGAGATAGCCGGAGCGGACCGTCGATTCTGTCGGGACAATCTCGCCTAAGCTGGCGAACTGGCCGATCAAAAAGGACTGATCGGAGGGGGGCGGCAAAAGAACGGCGCCAGCGAGGCGGCAGGCTTCGCATTCACCGGTCGGCTTCGTATGATTCTGCCCATGGTCGGCGATGCACAGATCGGCAAAGCTTCCGTCGGGAAGCATGTAGGCGAAGGACTGCGGGTCGGCGGCGACCGCCACCGGCGCCCGATGGCCAAAACCGAGCGACAGGAAGACCATGGCGCAGACAATGCGCAGGATCATCATCGCTGGTCTGGTCTTCGATCTCATCGTCATCCCCGTTGGTCGTTCTGCTTTATCGCGATGTGCGCGGCAAGCCAAGCGGCGAGATGCCGCGCCGAAGGGAGAACCCGCCGAATGCTTGCGCTGACGCAAACAGGGCGCCAGAGCGACAAAAATCTGCTTGCGAGCGACGCACCCCCTTGCCAAGTCGGCACGGTGCCAGATAATGCGATCACAGCCTTGTTGGGAGAAACCGGTTCAATCCGGAGCCGAAGGAGCAACCGCCCCGGAAACTCTCAGGCAAAAGGACCACAAGGCGTCGACTGCACTCTGGAGAGAGGCCCGTTTCCAAAGCGGGCCAAGCCGAAGGGATAACAATCTCAGGCACAAGGACAGAGGGGGCTCATGAACCGGCACAACCGTGCCCAGACTTGAGCAAGCGCGTGAGCGCGAACCCGGAGGCGACGTCTTGGACGATCAGACCCAACTGAAACGCACACCCCTTTACGATTTTCATGTCTCGCTCGGCGCCAAGATGGTGCCCTTTGCCGGCTACGACATGCCCGTGCAGTATCCGGCCGGTGTTCTCAAGGAACACCTCCACACCCGTTCCGCCGCCGGTCTCTTCGACGTCTCCCACATGGGCCAGGTCGAACTCGTCGCCGCCTCAGGCGCTTATGAGGACGCAGCAACGGCGCTGGAAACCCTCGTTCCCGTCGATATTCTTGGCCTCAAGGATGGACGCCAGCGCTACGGCTTCTTCACCGACGAAAACGGCGGCATTCTCGACGACCTGATGATTTCCCGCCTCGGCGAACGCCTGCTGGTGGTCGTCAATGCCGGCTGCAAGGATGCCGACATTGCGCATCTCAGGGCAAAACTGCCTGAGGGCGTTGCGGTTCTCGTGCATGACGACCGTGCGCTGCTTGCCCTGCAGGGGCCGAAGGCGGAAGCGGTTCTTGCTGCTCTGAATTCCGATGTCGCCGCCATGAAGTTCATGGATGTGCGCGAGCTTATCCTGGGCGACATCCCTGCCCTCGTGTCGCGCACCGGGTATTCCGGCGAGGACGGCTATGAAATCTCGGTACCGGCCGACCGCGCCACCGATCTCGCCAAGGCTCTGCTCGATCAGCCTGACTGCCTGCCGATCGGCCTCGGCGCCCGCGATTCGCTGCGTCTCGAAGCCGGCCTCTGCCTCTATGGCAATGACATCGACACCAAGACCTCGCCGGTCGAAGCCTCGATCGAATGGGGCATCCAGAAGGTCCGCCGCTCGGGCGGCGCTCGCGCAGGCGGCTTTCCGGGTGCGGCGCGCATCCTCGGCGAACTCGACAATGGCGTCTCTCGGCGTCGCGTCGGTTTGAAGCCCGAGGGCAAGGCACCGGTACGTCCGCCGGCCAGGCTGTTTGCCGATGCCGAGGGCAAGACCGAGATCGGTCATGTGTCATCAGGTGGCTTCGGCCCGACCATCGAGAGCCCGATCGCCATGGGTTATGTCCCAACCGCCATGGCCGAACCCGGCACCCAGGTTTTTGCGGAAGTGCGTGGCAAGTTCCTGCCCCTGACCGTCACCGCCCTTCCCTTCATTACCCCCACCTACAAACGCTAAAAAGATCTCCGGAGAGAACCATGTTGAAATTTACTGCTGAACACGAATGGCTGAAGATCGAGGGCGATGTTGCCACCGTCGGTATCACCACCCATGCCGCAGGCCAGCTCGGCGATCTCGTCTTCGTCGAACTCCCGGAAGAGGGGTCGAGCTTCAAGAAGGATGGTACAGCTGCGACCGTGGAGAGCGTCAAGGCGGCTTCCGACGTCTACTGCCCGCTCGACGGCGAAGTGGTCGAGATCAACCAGGCGATCGTCGACGATCCGTCGCTGGTCAATTCCGATCCGGAAGGTGCCGCGTGGTTCTTCAAGCTGAAGCTTGCCAATCCCGCAGACGCCGACGCGCTGCTCGATGAAGCCGCCTACAAGGAGCTGATCGCCTGATGACGACAGAATTCCAGTTCACGGATTACGATCCTTACGACTTCGCCAATCGGCGCCATATCGGCCCCTCGCCGGCCGAGATGACGGATATGCTGAAGGTGATCGGCTATCACTCGCTCGACGAGCTGATTGACGCCACCGTCCCCGGTTCGATCCGCCAGAAGGTGCCGCTCACCTGGGGTCCGGCGATGACCGAGCGCGAGGCGCTCGACAAGCTGCGCGAGACGGCCAACAAGAACAAGGTCCTGACCTCGCTGATCGGTCAGGGCTATTACGGCACCATCACGCCGCCCGTCATCCAGCGCAACATTCTGGAAAACCCGGCCTGGTACACGGCCTATACGCCTTACCAGCCGGAAATCTCCCAGGGCCGCCTTGAGGCGCTCCTCAACTACCAGACCATGGTGACGGACCTGACTGGTCTCGACGTTGCCAATGCCTCGCTACTCGATGAAGCCACTGCCGCTGCCGAAGCCATGGCGCTCTGCCAGCGCAGCGCCAAGACCAAGGCCACCGGCTTCTTCGTCGACAAGGACTGCCATCCGCAGACCATCGCCGTCATCCAGACCCGTGCCGAGCCGCTTGGCTGGACCGTCACCGTCGGTGACCCCTTCACCGACCTCGACCCGACCGAAGTCTTCGGCGCGATCTTCCAGTATCCGGGCACGCATGGCCATGTGCGGGACTTCTCCGGCCTGATCGCCCGACTGCACCAGACCGGTGCACTGGCTGCCGTTGCCGCCGACATCCTCGCCCTGCTGCTTCTGAAGTCACCCGGCGAAATGGGTGCCGATATCGCCATCGGCTCAACCCAGCGCTTTGGCGTGCCAATGGGTTACGGAGGTCCGCATGCGGCCTACATGGCGGTCAAGGATGCCATCAAGCGCTCCATGCCGGGTCGTCTCGTCGGCGTTTCCGTTGATGCGCGCGGCAACCGCGCCTATCGCCTGTCACTGCAGACCCGTGAGCAGCATATCCGCCGCGAGAAGGCGACCTCGAACATCTGCACCGCGCAGGTTTTGCTCGCCGTCATGGCCTCGATGTATGCGGTCTTCCACGGTCCCCAGGGCCTGAAGGCGATTGCCCAGCAGGTCCATCGCAAGACGGTGCTGCTGGCGAAGGGGCTGGAAAAGCTCGGCTATACGATCGAGCCGGACACGTTCTTCGACACGATCACGGTCGAGGTCGGCCACATGCAGGGCCTCGTGATGCGGGCTGCTGTCGCCGAAGGCGTCAATCTGCGCAAGGTCGGCGAGACCAAGGTCGGTATCGCTCTCGACGAGCGGACCCGCCCGGCGACGCTCGAAGCCGTCTGGCGTGCCTTCGGTGGCAAGTTCAAGGTCTCGGAGTTCGAGGCCGATTACCGCCTGCCCAAGGATCTCCTGCGGACCAGCGATTACCTGACGCATCCGATCTTCCACATGAACCGTGCGGAAAGCGAGATGACCCGCTATATCCGCAGGCTCTCAGATCGCGACCTCGCGCTCGACCGGGCGATGATCCCGCTCGGCTCCTGCACGATGAAACTGAACGCCACAGCCGAAATGCTGCCGATCACCTGGCCGGAATTCTCCGATATCCATCCCTTCGTGCCTGAGGATCAGGCGCTGGGCTATAAGGAGATGATCGATGATCTCTCGGAAAAGCTCTGCGCGGTCACCGGTTATGACGCGATCTCGATGCAGCCGAATTCGGGTGCTCAAGGAGAATATGCCGGGTTGCTGACAATCCGCGCCTATCACCTGTCGCGGGGCGATACCCATCGTACCGTCTGCCTGATCCCGACCTCGGCCCATGGCACCAATCCGGCATCTGCCCAGATGGTCGGCATGACCGTTGTGCCGGTCAAGTCGAAGGAAAACGGCGACGTCGATCTCGACGACTTCCGCGCCAAAGCGGAACAGCATGCAGACAACCTCTCCTGCTGCATGATCACCTATCCCTCGACCCATGGCGTGTTCGAGGAGACGGTGCGGGAGATCTGCGAGATCACCCATCAGCATGGTGGCCAGGTCTATCTCGACGGGGCCAACATGAACGCCATGGTCGGCGTTGCCCGCCCTGGCGACATCGGTTCTGACGTCTCCCACCTCAACCTGCACAAGACCTTCTGCATCCCGCATGGCGGCGGTGGTCCGGGCATGGGTCCGATCGGCGTCAAGGCGCATCTGGCCCCTTACCTGCCGGGCCATGTCGTGACCGACGGTCGTCCCGGCGCTGTCTCGGCCGGTCCCTATGGTTCGCCGTCGATCCTGCCGATTAGCTGGTCCTACTGCCTGATGATGGGCGGCGAAGGCCTGACCCAGGCGACCAAGGTCGCGATCCTCAACGCCAACTACATCGCGGCACGGCTGAAGGGCGCCTATGACGTGCTCTATACCTCTGCCTCGGGCCGCGTGGCGCATGAATGCATCATCGATACCCGCCCACTGCAGGCGTCTGCCGGCGTGACCGTCGACGATGTGGCCAAGCGTCTGATCGACTGCGGCTTCCACGCGCCGACCATGAGCTGGCCGGTCGCCGGCACGCTGATGATCGAGCCGACGGAATCCGAGACCAAGGCCGAACTCGACCGCTTCTGCGATGCGATGCTGGCGATCCGCGAGGAAGCCCGCGACATTGAGGAAGGGCGGATGGATAAGGCCAACAATCCGCTGAAGAACGCACCACATACGGTGGAAGACCTCGTCGGCCAGTGGGATCGTCCCTATAGCCGCGAGCAGGCCTGCTACCCGCCGGGCGCCTTTAGGGTCGATAAATACTGGTCCTCCGTCAACCGTGTCGACAATGTCTATGGCGACCGAAACCTGGTCTGCACCTGCCCGCCTATGGAAGCCTATGCCGAAGCGGCCGAGTAAAAGCCGCAGTATTGCCACAGGAACGCCGCCCATGAGGCGGCGTTCTTCATTTGTGGTGACAAGTCGAAAAACCCCGTGATGGAACGGAATACGACGTCACCCGTTCTTCTGCTGATCAACACAGGAGAACAGATATGCGCAATACTTTCATTCTCGCCGGTGCGGCGGCACTGTTGACGCTCTCGGCGTCGGCCCATGCGCAGGAAACTGTCATCATCCGACAGGCCCCGGTTGCGACCCATTCCACGATTGTAGTGCCGGCGCCCGTCGAGACCTATGTCATGCAGCGTGAAGTCCGCTCCGTGCCTTACGAGGGCGATGTCCTGATCGGTCGCGTGATCGAGGACCCGATCGAACTTTATCCCGTCGATGGCTATGAAGATTACTCCTATACCGTCATCAACGAACGCCGCGTGATCGTCGATCCGCAGACCCGCGAGATCATCCAGATTATCGAGTAAGCTGATCTCAGTTCAATTTCAGAACCCGGTGCCTCGCGCCGGGTTTTTTTCTGGCCCCAAGGCGCGCCTTGCTAGGACACTACCAAGCTGCCACCCCAAGACGGTGCCAAAACAGGCCAGGATGCCGGCGGCCGCTTAGGAAGAGGAAACCTTTCGCATTTGGAGAGTGCTAACCTGCCTTGTTTATGCTTGCGGAGATACGTCGTGCGAAGGCAGGATTCATCCATGAGCATATCGGCCGTTATGAGCATTTCGCTCTCTGGGATGCAGGCGCAACAGACGCGTCTGGGCGCTGCCGCGAACAATATCGCCAATGCCATGACACCCGGTTACGACCGGCTGGAAACCGAGTTTGCCAGCACAGCCCAAGGCGGCGTGACCGCCTCCGTAACGGCTTCCGGCAGCCAGACGTCGGACGAGACATCAAACGTGGATCTCACGTCGGAGATGCTCTCGCTCATGGAGGCTGAGGTCGGCTTCAAGGCCAATGCCGCGGTCTGGGAGACCGGCGCCGAGATCTGGGACTTCCTCAACAGCATAAACCGAAGCTGATTCGACAGGTCGGTCAGACCTCGGCATTGCCCCGCCCAAAGCGAGTCACGCGATGGTGCCCGGCTCCTCTGGGCTCGCGGAAGCGTTCCAGCACCAGAAATATCGGCTCAAGGAGCCCGTTTGGAGCATAAGCTCCGGTCCAATATGATTCTCCGATTGCAAATTTCGCCACTTAGGGACACAGTCCTGAGTTGCGGTAGGTTGCATAGAGGAATTCATGTATAACGAAGCGCTCAACTGCCTCAAGGCAGATGTCGTGGCGGCGCCAGATGAGGATGGCGCCTACCTAAGATCGATTTTCGATCAGCATCTGGAGCGCGCTCTGCAGTTTGTCGTCACCACTGATTATGTGGAGGACTGTCTGTTCCAGATCGATGAAGCTATCAGCCAGTGGTGCGCGGAGCCCAACGGGGCTCCCGCCATACGCGCCTATCTACTGGGCGCGATCGAGGCTCTGAGGGACGAACTCCATCTTTGTGACGTCGAGATGAATGTCCGACAGTCGGCCGTCGGCTAGCGACATCTGACGCTTGCGACTGCCACCCGTGCGGCGGCGCTCCAACCCGTCGGCCGCAGCCAGGGAGACCATCTGCAGGAGATGGTCGAGAAACAGCGCATCGTCGCTCAGTGGCTCCTTCTGCGATACGCTCTTGATGATCTCTCTCAGGCTACGGACCTGCTCCTCGACGATCGAGCGCACGTAGGTATCGGAGGATGGGAATTGGCCATCCGTCATGTCATTCTCCTGCCATTCTTGGATATTGAACTGTTCCGTGGGGCTCTTCAACGAAGGCCAGGCGCGTCAGTGGCGACGGCGCAAAAGGATTGCCATGCGCCATCTCGATATCGAGCACGCTTCCGGTGATGCCGTAGAGCTCGTGGTGCCTCAGCAGCCCGGCCATGGAAGGCTTTGCCGTGATTGGGAGGATCAGAGACCCCTCAAGCATGCTTGGCGCCGCAAGCGGCATAACCTCCCAACCCGTGGTCACCAGAAGGTTCACCAGCTTCGGATGGGTCTCCACCAGCAGGGTCTCGATGCCTGCAACCAGACAATACTCCATCACCCCGGTCATCAGGATATTGGAGATCGGGACGCCTGCAATTGTCTTGTCGGAAATCTCGGCGATGCAGCGGGTCCATTCGAAAATCCGCTCGCCGCGCGGCCAGTCTCTGCCGTCCATCAGGTGCGGATAGACATCTGAAAGCAGATGAGGCTTGAGCGTCGGAAGGAGGCGGCTGTATCCCACGACATCGCCCGAGACCATAAGCGGCAAATGGATTGCTTCTTCCCCGTCGAACTGATCGATCTCCCGATCATCAGGCCGACGACAGGCTTCCCACCCAAGACGCTCAACGAACTGGCGATGGCGAAACCGCCATACCTGCTCCATGAGTTCAGCGTAGTCATGCGTCGCAGCGCCAAGGATCGTCGCCAGCATGTTAGCCCCCAGAAAACCCAGGGGTTACAGTGGGGCATGGGGGCAAAATTCAATATAGGCCGTTCTGCCTATTTATCTGATTAAACCGAGCCTGATCGATTCGGCGATCAATTGTGCCCGGTTGACAGAATTCAACTTGCGGCTGGCCGACGCGATCTCATGCTGTACGGTTTTTTCTGATATTCCAAGGATTTGGCCAATTTCCCAGTTGGTCTTTCCGGCAGAGCACCAGAGAATGACCTCACGCTCCCGTGGCGTGACCTTTGTGGCCGCAGCGGCAGCTTTCTCGCTACCATCGGTCATGAAGGCCCGCAACCGATTGTGCGCATAGATTGAGATGATATGCAGCGCCCCGCGCTGTTCATCGGACAGATCGACCTTTCGGGCGCCAAAGGTGACGATCGCCTGAAAGCCACCCACCGAGTGCAGTGGCACACTATAGCCGTCCATCATGCCGAATTCGGTTGCCTCGTTCATGACGCGCTTCGCCGCCCGACTGATCGGCTTGTCGGCAAGGGCCTCGGACCACACAAAAGCATCGTTCGACATCTTGGTCCGGTAGATCACGGGATCGACATGAACGTAGTTCTCCTGCACGTAGCGCTCGAACCAGCCATCCGGCCATGCATTCAGCATGAAATAGGGATCGATCCGTTCGGTGGGCAATGGGATCCCGGAAATCGCAAAACAGTCCATGCCAAAGGATTTGGCAGCCTTGTCGAGGCTTGCCAGCACCGCATCATTGTCTCGCGCCTGCGATGATTCCGCGATGAAATCGAACATCGCATTGGCAGTCGCCTGCCTGTCTGACATTGAGACCCCCACGATCAAATGCCGCCTACACCCTGGCACCTCTAACATGAGCGAAAAGAAACGGGACTGATAAACATTCGATTTCCAAGGGAATTGATTGCAATCACGCTTAAACGGGCCCGCTGCCTGCCCCTGTGACAGCCATAACGGGTCAGCTGCGCACGAGAACCAGTAATGCGTGCGCCAAGGCTAATATGCCAAATGCCATAAGCACGAAGGCGGAGAAGCGCGCGACCAGCAGCGAGAAGCCCTCTGGCAGACGTCGACGCAGAAGGCTCACCAAACCACTCAGAAAGAACCACCAGGCCAGCGACCCCAGGAAGACACCGGCGACGACAAGGAAAACAGTGGCGCCACCCTGCCCCGCGGCAAGACCGAGGCCGGCAAAGATCGCGGCAAAGGAAAGGATTGTCGCGGGATTGGCGATGGTCAGAAGAAAGGTCGCGGCAGTCGTTGCCGCCAATCCTCGCGCGGCAACCGAAGCAGCCGGGGAGGCTGAGCGCGGCTTCAAGCCGGTCAGGCCGAGATAGAGCAGAAAGAGGCCGCCAGCCAGCTGGAGCGGTAGCTCGATCCAGGCCAGCAGGTTGCCGAGCGCCGTGAAGCCTGCGGCAGCCAGCGAAGCATAGACTGCGTCGGCAATGGCTGTTCCCAGTCCGCCCGCAACACCGGCCCAGAAACCGCGCTCGAGAGTCCGATTGATGCAGAGCGCTCCGATCGGCCCGAGTGGCGCAGCAATCGCGACGCCCAGCACCAGCCCCTTGCCAAACACGAGCGCATCCATCTCATTCCGCGCCGATCACATAGCCGCGTTCGCTCGCCGTGGAGAGCGCGATCATGGTTTCGCTGCGCGCGATCAGTCGCTCGCCCTTGAGATCGGCGAGGAAGGTTTCAATCCCGGTCAGATCGGCGGTGCGGATCTTCAGCATATAGGACCAGCCGCCCGTTACATGGTGACATTCGAGCACCGACGGATGGGCCTCGGCATAATCCCGGAATGCCGCCTGTTCCGTATCCTGGGGCAGCGTCACAAGCATGAATGCCGTGATCGGCAGACCGATGGCGACCGGATCCACCTCAAGTGTGAAGCGCCTTATCGCGCCCGACGATACAAGACGGCGGATCCGCTCATTGACGGCAGAGGGAGAAAGCCCTACCACATCGCCAATGCTCGCGAGCGAGCGGCGGGCGTCTTCGGCTAGCAAGTCGATGATTTTGCGGTCACTGATATCCATGACCACAGTTTATTTGCGTAATTCAATATTCCGCAAGATTTTTTTTCGCGCACCCAATAAAAAACTGAGATTCGCTCTGATGAACATGCTTCCACCCGAGATGGTCGGATGCAAAGGATTCACAGATAGGTGGACATTCAGGCCGAGGCAGCCTGGCGCTGCTTGGCGAGCTCCGTCAGATCGGCGGCCTTCAGTTCCACCGATTCGCCACAGCCGCATGCCGAAGTCTGGTTCGGGTTGTGAAATGTGAAGCCGGAGCGCAACGTGGTGGTCTCAAAGCCCATTTCGGTGCCGAGCAGATAGAGAACGGCAGCCGGATCGATCCACACAGTTGCGCCATCTCGTTCGATCCGATCGTCCCTGGGGTTGGGCTCTGTCACCAGATCGATCGTGTATTCCATCCCGGCGCAGCCGCCCTTCTTGATGCCCACGCGGATACCCTTGGCATCCGGCCCGGAATTGGCAACAATCGCCTTCACACGATCTGCTGCCGCGTCACTGATCGTCATGACATGAAAGGCCATTCGTCATCTCCTTCGCTGACCGGGTTCAAGGCCCGGCGCTTTGTCGTTCGAATGTAGAGATCGACTTGACCGCAATCAATACCAGCCGACGGCGACCTGCGCCTCTTCGGACATGCGGTCCGGCGTCCATGGCGGATCGAAGCTCATTTCCACTTCGACGCCCGATACACCTTCGACCGAGCCGACAGCATTCTCGACCCAGCCCGGCATTTCGCCGGCGACCGGGCAGCCGGGTGCGGTCAAGGTCATGACGATCTTCACCGTACGGTCGTCCTCAATATCGATCTTGTAGATCAGCCCGAGTTCGAAGATGTCGGCCGGGATTTCCGGGTCATAGACGGTCTTCAGCGCGGAGATGATATCGTCGGAGAGGCGTGCGACCTCTTCCGGCGGGATCGCCGTGTTGATGATGCCTTCGCGGACGTCAGGCTTGGTTTCGGTGTCACTCATGGTGTTCATTCCTCAGGCGAAGAAGCTGCGGGCGTAATCCAGAGCGTCCGCCAGCGCATCGACTTCTTCCCGTGTGTTATAGAGGCCGAACGACGCCCGGCAAGTGGAGGTCACGCCGAAACGGGCGAGTAGCGGCTGGGCGCAGTGGGTTCCGGCGCGAACGGCAACGCCGCGTCGGTCGATCATCGTCGAGACGTCATGGGCATGGATGCCGGCGAGCTCGAACGAGAAGATCGCTCCCTTGCCCGGTGCATTGCCGATGATCCTGAGCGAATTGATCGCCGAGAGGCGTTCATGCGCATAGGCGCGCAGGCTCTCCTCATGGGCGGCAATCGCCTCGCGGCCAAGGCTCTCCATATAGTCGAGCGCGTAGCCCAACCCGATCGCCTGGACGATCGGTGGCGTGCCGGCCTCGAAGCGATGCGGCGGCTCGTTATAGGTCACGCGGTCTTCGGAGACCTCGATGATCATCTCACCGCCACCCATGAAGGGATCCATATCCTTCAAGCGGTCCATCTTGCCCCAGAGCACGCCGATGCCCGAGGGACCGTAGAGCTTGTGACCGGTCACGGCATACCAGTCGCAACCGAGATCCTGAACGTCGACCGGCATATGCACCGCACCCTGGCTGCCATCGACCATGACGGCGATGCCGCGCTGACGGGCGATGCGGCAGACCTCCTTGATCGGTACGACGGTGCCGAGCGCGTTCGACATATGGGTGATGGCGATCAGCTTGGTGCGTTCGGTCAGGGACTTTTCGAAGGCTTCCATATCGAAAGCGCCTTCGTCCGTGACCGGCGCCCAGACGAGCTTGGCTCCCTTGCGTTCCCGGAGGAAATGCCAGGGCACGATGTTGGAGTGGTGCTCCATGATCGAGAGCACGATCTCGTCCCCCTCGCCGATATGCTTCATCCCCCAACCATAGGCGACCGTGTTGATCGCCTCGGTCGACGACTTGGTGAAGATCACCTCGTCAATCGAGGGGGCATTCAGGAAGCGGCGCACCTTTTCGCGCGCGCCTTCATACGCATCCGTCGCGGCATTTGACAGGAAGTGCAGGCCACGATGCACATTGGCATATTCGTTCGAATAAGCGTGGCTGATCGCGTCGATCACCTGCCGCGGCTTTTGAGCCGAAGCGGCATTGTCGAGAAAGACCAGCTTCTTGCCGTAGACCTCGCGCGACAGGATCGGGAAATCCCGCCTTACGGCCTCGACGTCGTAACCTGTCCGTGCCGCGATCGTGTCAGCCATGATGCTCCAGCCAGTCGGTGATGATCTCTTCCAGAGCCTCGACGAGCGGCTCGTTTTCGAGCTCCTCGACGATTTCGGCGACGAAGCCGTTGATCAGCAGCGCACGGGCCTTCTTCTCCGGAATGCCACGCGACATCAGGTAGTAGAGATGGCTCTTCACGATATCAGCGACCGTCGCGCCATGGGCGCACTGCACGTCGTCGGCGAAGATTTCGAGCTCCGGCTTCACCGAAAACTCGCAATCATCGGACATCAGCAGCGTGTTGCAGGCCATGCGCGCATCGGTCTTCTGGGCATCCGGAGCAACCCGGATCATGCCTTGGAAGACGCCACGGGCGCGGTCGAACACGACGTTGCGGATGATTTCCGTCGAGGTCGTGTTCGGCACGTCATGGCCAAGCGTCATCGTGACGTCGGTATGGGTGTCACCGCCGAGCAGGTTTACGCCGCGCAGCATGAAGTCGGAGCCTTCGCCTGCCGTCTTCACATGCACTTCCTGGCGCACCAGCTTGCCGCCGGCATTGACGATGAAGAGGCGGAACTTGGCATCCGTGCCGAGTTCGGCGCGGATCTGGCCAAGATGCGTATCGGCATCACCTTCGCCCTGCAGGATCACCCAGGTGATCTCGGCACCCTCGCCCAGCTTCAGATCGGCGACCACAGAGGCAAGTGCCGCCGAGCCGCTCTGGCCGATATGGCGTTCGATAACGGTTGCTTTGGACCCCTTGCCGAAGCTGGCCGGGAAGCGCAGATGCAGCTGACCGGCGGCATGCACAGACTGCAGTTCGATCGGTGCTTCGATTTCGGCGCCTTCGGCCACGCCGAGCGCGAAGCCGTCCCGCACGAAGGCGCCATTCAGGCGGCCGATCGTGTCGTCGGCGTTGAAGGCGGTCAGGCCTTCGGCGGCGTCACCATTGGACAGCGCGTCGCGATAGAGCGAAACGGTCAGGCCTTCCGGCAGTGATGCCGGCGCCTGAGCCACACCCTGCAGCACGGTGAGCATAGTTGCGCCCGAAACCAGCGGATTGACCGCCTTGGCAACAGCCTGGGGCTCTTCGGTCGGGAGTGCGCGCAACAGCGCCTTGAGGTCCGTGTAATGGAAGGTCTCGACGCGGCGCGTCGGGAGACCCTGGCGCTTCAGGGCATCGAAGAGGCCGTCGCGCTTCAGAATCACGGCACCATCGCCCGGAAGGCTGCCGATCTGGTTGGTATAGGCGTCGATGAGCTGGGTCTCGGCTGCGGTGAGCCGGTTGGCCGCTTGCAAAGTCATCGTTGCAACTCCTTTAAAACTTGAAACCGCTTAGGCTGCCTGACCGGTGATGTCGGCATAGCCGTTGGCTTCGAGTTCCAGCGCCAGGCTCTTGTCACCCGACTTGATGATCTGGCCCTTGTAGAGGACGTGCACGCTGTCCGGCACGATGTAGTCGAGCAGGCGCTGGTAGTGGGTGATGACGACGGTTGCACGGTCCGGGCGCTTCAGCGCGTTCACACCGTCCGCGACGATCTTCAACGCGTCAATGTCGAGGCCGGAATCGGTCTCGTCGAGGATGCAGAGTTTTGGCTCGAGCAGCGCCATCTGCAGGATTTCGGCGCGCTTCTTTTCACCGCCGGAGAAGCCGACATTGAGCGGACGCTTCAGCATGTCAGGGTTGATCTTCAGCTCGGCAGCGGCTTCCTTGACGCGACGCATGAAGTCCGGCGTCGTCAGCTCGTCCTCGCCACGCGCCTTGCGCTGCGAGTTCATCGCGACCTTCAGGAACTGCATGGTGGCGACGCCCGGGATTTCAACCGGATACTGGAAGGCAAGGAAGATGCCCTTGGCAGCGCGCTCGGCCGGGTCGAGTTCGAGAATGCTCTCGCCGTTATAGAGGATGTCGCCTTCGGTGACTTCATAGTCTTCGCGGCCCGACAGAATGTAGGACAGCGTCGACTTACCCGAACCGTTCGGGCCCATAATGGCGGCCACTTCGCCGGCCTTTACAGTGAGGTTCAGGCCCTTGATGATTTCGGTGCCGTCTTCGGCGATACGGGCATGGAGATTACGAATTTCAAGCATGGACAAATCCTTTCGGACGAATGGGGTCACGCGCCAAGCGCAGCGAAATGAGTGAGTGGGTGGTCGACCTCAGCCAACCGAACCCTCAAGCGAGATGTTGATCAGCTTCTGCGCCTCAACCGCAAATTCCATCGGAAGCTGCTGGATGACGTCGCGGACGAAGCCGTTGACGATGAGCGCGATCGCCTCTTCTTCCGGGATGCCGCGCTGCATGGCGTAGAACTTCTGGTCCTCGGAGATCTTCGAGGTCGTCGCCTCGTGCTCCACCTTGGCCGTCGAGTTCTTCACCTCGATGTAAGGCACGGTATGCGCGCCGCAGGTGTCACCGATCAGGAGCGAATCGCAATTGGTGAAGTTGCGGGCGTTTTCCGCCTTGCGATGCATCGAGACCTGACCGCGATAGGTGTTCTGCGACACGCCGGCCGAGATGCCCTTGGAGATGATCCGGCTCTTGGTGTTCTTGCCGAGATGGATCATCTTGGTGCCGCTGTCCACCTGCTGATGGCCGTTGGACACGGCGATCGAGTAGAACTCGCCCTGGCTTTCGTCGCCGCGCAGGATGCAGGACGGGTATTTCCAGGTAATGGCCGAGCCGGTTTCGACCTGGGTCCAGGAGATCTTCGAACGCGCGCCGCGGCAATCGCCACGCTTGGTGACGAAGTTGTAGATGCCGCCCTTGCCGTCCTTGTCGCCGGGATACCAGTTCTGGACGGTCGAATACTTGATCTCGGCATCATCGAGCGCCACGAGTTCGACGACGGCTGCATGCAGCTGGTTTTCGTCGCGCTGGGGTGCCGTGCAGCCTTCGAGATAGGAGACGTAGGCGCCTTCCTCGGCGATGATCAGCGTGCGCTCGAACTGCCCGGTGTTCTTCTCGTTGATGCGGAAATAGGTCGACAGCTCCATCGGGCAGCGAACGCCCTTCGGGATGAAAACGAAGGAGCCGTCGGTGAACACAGCCGAATTCAGCGTCGCATAATAGTTGTCGGTGACCGGGACGACGGTGCCGAGATACTTCTTCACCAGCTCGGGATGCTCGCGCACGGCTTCCGAGATCGACATGAAGATCACGCCGGCCTTTTTCAGCTCTTCCTTGAAGGTGGTGACGACCGAGACCGAATCGAAGACCGCGTCGACGGCGATCTTGGAGGACTGGACGCCGGCCAGCATCTCCTGCTCTTTCAGCGGAATGCCGAGCTTTTCATAGACCTTCAGGAGTTCCGGATCGACTTCGTCGAGCGACTTCGGACCGGCAGCCGTCTTCGGTGCCGCATAGTAGTAGATGTCGTTAAAGTCGATCTTCGGATAGTCGACGCGGGCCCAGGTGGGCTCGACCATCGTCAGCCAGCGGCGATAGGCGTCTAGGCGCCATTCGAGCATCCATTCCGGCTCTTGCTTCTTTGCCGAAATGAAGCGGACGATGTCTTCCGACAGGCCCTTCGGGGCCTTGTCGACTTCGATCGTGGTTTCAAAACCGTACTTGTACTGGTCGACGTCGATCTGGCGGACCTGATCGATCGTTTCCTGCACAGCAGCCATGGTCGTTCTCCAATCTTGCCGGGCCAAATTCCGGCAGCTTGTTAACGTTGGGCGGTGACCCGCCATATCTAAGGTCCCCGAGCCATCATTTCATCCCTCTTGGCAAGGGAAAAACGATCGTCGGGCTGGTTTTTCGCCGCTTTATGCGGCCTGCCCCGCCGGTTTCCGGCGGGCGGCAATCTTTGCGAAGGCTGCGACGAAGCGGTCGATATCGCTTTGCGGCGTCGCCGGTCCGATCGACAGGCGAAGCGCCCCGGTTGCGGCATCCTCGCCCATGGCAGTCAGCACGTGGCTCGCGCCCACCTTGCCAGACGAGCAGGCGGCACCGGCCGACAGCGCCACGCCTTCGAGGTCGAACGCAATCTGCCCGGTCTCTGCCTTCAGCCCTGGCAGATGGAAGAAGCTGGTATTGCCAACGCGCGCTTCACTCCGTCCGTAGATCACGGTGTCCGGTGCCACTGACAGCATGGCCTGCTCCGCCCGATCGCGAAGCTCAGTCAATCGCGCGTTCCGCTGGGCCAGTTCCGACGCCATTTCGCGGGCAGCAGCGCCGAAGCCGGCGATCGCTGCCAGGTTTTCCGTTCCGGCCCTGTGCCCCTTTTCCTGACCACCGCCGCGGACCAAAGGTTCCGGCATCAGCGTCTCGCCGCGCGACACCAGCGCACCGACACCCTTCGGCCCGCCCAGCTTGTGCGCCGACAGAATCAAGAAGTCGGCGCCGAGCTCGGCGATCGACAAAGGAATGCGGCCTGCCGCCTGCACGGCATCGACCACCAGCAATCCACCGAACTTCTTTACGATGGCGGAGACCTCGCGGATCGGCTGGATGATGCCCGTTTCATTGTTGACCAGCATCACGGCGACCAGCGGCAGACCATCTGCGAGATCATATGCGGCCAGCCGAGTGGTGAGCGCATCGAGATCCAGAATACCCGAGCGGGTAACCGGTAC
>OGCL01001028.1_pt1 | contig 25970 bp, 22 predicted proteins | sample 1570041 | NCBI WGS metagenome assembly OGCL01 (sample SAMN06266162, study PRJEB24511) | hot springs metagenome | isolation source: Hot spring water | place: South Africa: Limpopo | collected 2015-06-22 | reverse complement strand
GCGAGGATGGCCAGATGCGAGGCGCACGGAGCGCAGCGACCGAAGACTTATCAAATAGATAGGCGAGGGAGCGAGCACCGCGCAACACAGCAGATGGCCTACCGCTGTAGTTTTTCAACAGCCTGCCGGGGCTCCGGCGCGTTGGACCGCAGACCCGCAAACGCATCGACCGCCGTTGTGCGATCGGCGAAGTGGCGTGGCAGCGTGACTCAGCGGCGACCACCAAGAATCGATCCGAGCACGCCGCGGATCACGCGTCGGCCAACCTCGGAACCGATGGCACGCGCCGCTGATTTCATCAGCGCCTCGCTCGCGCTTTCGCGCGTGCGCACTGCGCCGCCGCGCGGTCCGCGCGCCGGCTCGCCGCCGCCGAAGAGGCCGCCCAGCTTGCCTAGCAGACCGCCACCATTGCTGCTTGCCGCCTCGCCTGTCGCCTCGTCGGCCTCCGGCATGCGTTCATCAACCGTGCGCGTCAGGCGCTCGTACGCGCTGTCGCGGTCGACCGGCTGATCGTACACACCGGCGACCAGGGATGCTTTCATGACCTGGGCGCGCTCCTCGGCGCTGATCGGGCCGATGCGTGACGAGGGCGGCAGAACGTAGCAGCGCTCGACCGGTTGTGGGCGGCCCTTCTCGTCGAGGAAGGAGATCAGCGCTTCGCCGACACCGAGTTCGGTGATGACTGCTTCGGCAGAGAACTTTGGATTCGGGCGGAAGGTCGAAGCGGCCGTTCTGACGGCCTGGGCGTCGCGCGGCGTATACGCGCGCAACGCATGCTGGATCCGGTTGCCGAGTTGACCGAGCACGACTTCTGGTACGTCGAGCGGGTTCTGCGTCACGAAGTACACCCCCACGCCCTTCGATCGCACGAGACGGACGACCTGTTCGATTCGCTGGCGCAGTTCGGGCGGCGCATCGCTGAACAGCAGGTGGGCTTCGTCGAAGAAGAAGACCAGCTTGGGCTTTTCGGGGTCACCGACTTCCGGCAACTGTTCGAAGAGCTCGGACAGCAGCCAGAGCAGAAAGGTCGCGTAGATGCGCGGTGCAGCAAGCAGTTTGTCGGCGGCCAGGATGTTGACGACGCCCCGGCCATCGACCGTCTGCATCAGATCGGCGAGAGCCAGCGCCGGCTCGCCGAAGAACGAATCGCCGCCCTGGGATTCGAGCGTGAGGATTCCGCGCTGTATGGCGCCGATCGAGGCCGACGAAATATTGCCGTACTTGAGCTGATAGGTCTTGGCGTTCTCACCGGCGTGATTCAGGATCGCACGCAGGTCTTTCAGATCGAGCAGCAGGAGGCCATGGTCGTCGGCGATCTTGAAGACGGCGGTGAGGACGCCGGCCTGCGTGTCATTCAGGTTCAGGATGCGCGAGAGCAGAAGCGGACCCATCTCGGAGACGGTTGCGCGGAGCGGATGGCCCTGCTCACCGAACACGTCCCAGAGCGTGACCGGGAAACCCTCGGGCCGCCAGTGCTCGACTCCGAGCAGCTTCAGCCGTTCCTCGACCTTCCGATTGCCGCCGCCTGCCTGGGACAGGCCGGTCAGATCACCTTTGACGTCGGCCATGAAGACCGGAACGCCGAGGCGGGAGAACCCTTCGGCGAGTGTCTGCAGACTGACTGTTTTGCCGGTGCCGGTCGCTCCAGTGATCAGTCCGTGGCGGTTGGCCAGTTTGGGCAACAGCTGGATGTCGGCATGGTCGACGGCGGTCTTTGCGACAGGGATGGGCTCGCTCATGGTGTAACTCATGTAGAAGGGCCGATTCAATTGTTGCAGAGCCCGTCGCTGCCGATAATGTGGGTTGAGCTGGAGGTGGAGGAGTTGTGCGATGGATGTGATGGGCAAGGTCATCGTCGTCACGGGCGGAGCGTCCGGTTTGGGTGCGGCGACGGCCCGGGCGCTTGCGGCCATGCGCGCAAAGGTCGTGATCGCCGACGTGCGTGAGGCTGAGGGCGAAGCCCTGGCCGAGGAGATTGGCGGTCGTTTCGTTCGTTGTGATGTCACCGTCGAAGAGGATGCGCAGACGGTGGTGGCGGAGGCGAACGCAATCGGGGATTTGCGCGGGCTCGTCAATTGCGCCGGCGTGGCGACGGGTGAGCGGGTGGTTGGCAAGGAGGGGCCGAGCGGGCTCGCGCGCTTCTCGCGAACGGTCGCGATCAACCTGATCGGTACGTACAACCTGCTGAACCGGTGCGCCGCGGCGATGGCGGCATTGCCTCCCAACGAGGAGGGCGAGCGCGGCGTCATCGTCAACACTGCCTCGGTCGCCGCGTTCGACGGCCAGATCGGTCAGGCGGCCTATGCGGCTTCGAAGGCCGGCGTGGTGGGCATGACCCTGCCGATCGCGCGTGAGCTTGCACGCCATGGCATTCGGGTCATGACGATTGCGCCGGGCATCTTCGAAACGCCGATGATGGCTGGGCTGCCACCTGAGGTTCAGGCCAGCCTGGGTGCCGCAGTACCGTTTCCGCCTCGCCTCGGGCGCCCGCCGGAGTTCGCTGCCCTGGTGCTGCACGTCTTCGCCAACGCGATGCTGAACGGCGAGGTCATCCGGCTCGACGGTGCCATCCGGATGGCGCCCAAGTAAGGGCGCGCGTCTCATGCAGCCCCTGGCCGCAGATGAACGGGCGGATGCCTGGCACGGTATCGATCCGTCGTGGTGGGACGCCGAGAAGGAGGCGTGGACCAAGCTCTTTCCCCACGCGGCCGATCAAATCGTCGAACGGGCCGAGTCGGCCATCGACCGTGCCATCGACCATGGCAACGTCAATATTCAGGCGGAGGCCGTCGCCTGGTGCGCGCGTGCGCTCACGGCGCTGGGCCGACCGGATGATGGCGCCCGGCTCGCGCATCCTATGCTGGAGCAGGACGTTGCTCGCGATCCCGCTCTGCGGGCGCAACTGCTTGCCGCGCTCGGTATTGCCTACGAGGGGATGGGCAGGTACGTCGATGCGCTCGACCTGCATCAGGAAGCGCATGACCTCCTGCTCGGCATCGGCGATGAGCGAGGCGTCGCGAGTGCACGGCTTTCGATGGGCGTCCTGCATTCGCGCTGCAATGATCACGCCATCGGACTTGGCCACTACCGCGATGCATTGACGACGTTCGAGCGTCTGGGCGACGCGTCCTCGACCATCCGTGTGCTCAACAATATCGGCATCAACGAGCGTCACCTCGGACATATGCAAGCGTCGCTCGATGCCTTCGATCGTGCGATGGATCTCGCACGTCGTCATGGGATGACGCCTCTGCTGGTGACCCTCGGAGGCAATCGCGCACGAACCCTGGTTGCGCTGGGACGATTGGACGAGGCCGCGGAGCACTTCGAGAACTGTGGCCCGGCGCTTGCGGGTAATCGCTGGTTTCAGAGCGCGCTCGATGCCCGCCTCGGGATGACCGAGATCGCTGCGCAGCGTCGCCAGTACGACCGCGTGGAAGCCTTGGCGGCCGAGTTGCTCGCGACATTCGCCGACCATCCGATGCTGGACATGGAGGTGCGGCTATGGGGTCTGCTGGCCGAGGCCCGCGAGGCGAGCGGCGACATGGCCGGCGCACTGGCAGCGTTCAAGAAGCTGCGCACAGCCGAAGCTCGCTGGGTCGACCAGCGCGCCAGTGCCCGGCTGCGCGCCTCCACGTTGATGAGCGATCTTGCCGCCGCGCGGCGGCGCGCCGAAGAAGAGGCGCGTATGCGTGATCGGTTGGCGGAAGCTCACGCGGCACTCACCATCGAGGCGGCGGAACGCCGGGCACGGGCGGAGGAGCTGTACCGACAGTCCCGCGAGGATGGTCTGACGGGGCTGCCTAACCGTCGGCACTTCGTCGAAAGGGCTGGCGAGGAAATCCGCTTGGCCGTTGCTCATGAGGAGCCGCTCTGTCTTGCAATCGTGGATGTCGATCACTTCAAGCGCGTCAACGATACCTATGGCCATGCCGCCGGTGATCAGGTGCTGGTGGCCGTCGCGCAACGCCTGCGCCATGGCGGCGCGGATACCGCCTGGGTCGCCCGACTGGGTGGGGAGGAGTTCGTCGTTCTCCTGCCGCACATGGACCTGCCTGCCGCACGGCAATGCTGCGAGCAGATGCGCGCCGCGATCGCAGCATCGCCGGTCGAGGCGGGCGGGGTTCGGATCGAGGTGACTGCGAGCTTCGGTGTCACCGCATTCACACACGATCAGTCGCACGAGCAAGCGCTAGCCAAGGCCGATGCAGCGCTTTACGCCGCCAAGATGGCCGGTCGTAACCGGGTCTACGGATAGAGCCGTGTCACGAGTTCGGCGACACAGGCCGGTTTGTCGTGCCCTTCGATGTCGACGGTGACCTCGAACACCGTCTGTAGTGCCCCGGCGGCCAGCGGCTCGGCGGAGAGCAGTCGAAACCGTCCGCGCAGGCGGCTACCGACGCGTACAGGCGCCGTGAAGCGCACGCGGTTGGTGCCGTAATTGATCGCCATCCGGAGGGGGCCGTAGTCGATCGCCTGCATCTTGAAGCGCGGGATCAGCGAAAGAGTCAGAAAGCCGTGGGCGATCGTGCTGCCGAAAGGGGACTCGCGTAGAGCACGTCCGGGATCGACATGGATCCACTGGTCATCGCCCGTTGCCTCGGCAAAGCAATCGATGCGTGCCTGTGTGATCTCGACCCAGTCGGACACGGCGAGAAGCTCCCCGGTACGTGCAGGCAGTTCGGCGAGGTGGATACGCGTTGGAACGGACGTGGTCATATGCGGGCAGCGTCTGCAAGAAAGTCCTCGATGGCTGTATTGACAGCGCCGGGCGCCTCCCGCAAGAGCCAGTGACCGGCATCCGGCAGTCGCCTGACGCGTAGCCGTGGTACCCACTCGTCCAGTCCGTCGAGCAGCGTCGGGAGCAGAGCCGTGTCTGCCGTCCCCCAGAGAACGAGCGTGGGAACATCGACGTGGAACAGGGCCGGATCCAGTCCCGCCGCGACTCTTGCCATGCGCCCCGGTGTGTCGTCGGTATCCGGATACAGCGCCGAGGCCCGGTAGTAGTTGCAGCCACCGGTCAGTCCACGCTGCCATGCGCGGCGGTAGGCCAAACGCGACGGCGGATCGAGGGGGCCGATCATGGCGAACAGACGCGCGAAATCGTTCTCGGCAAGACGCATTTCCGCGCCAGGCGCACGCAGCCAATTCATGTACTGACTGGCGCGGATCTGTTCGGGGTCATGCGCCAGCGCCCGGGCGAACGAAACCGCGTGCGGTGCGTTCGCAACGATCAGGCGCCCAACGCGCCCCGGTTGGCGGGCTGCATACGACCAAGCCAGCGCGCCTCCCCAGTCATGCGCGATCAGCGCAGCGAGTTTGCCTGATTGCCGTTCGATCCAGTCGATGACGGCATCGATATCGTTCAGCAGGGCGTCCACGCGGTAGTCGATCGGATCGACCGGCTGCGACGAAAGGTTGAAGCCGCGCAAATCCAGTGCATGGCACCGGTAGCGCCCGGCAAGATGCTCAAGCTGTGACCGCCAGGCCAGCCAATGCTCGGGAAACCCGTGCAGGAAAAGGAGCGGGGGAGCGGATACCGGGCCGCACGAAACGATATGAAGGACGACGCTGTGACCGTCACGATCCACCTGGCCGGCGTCGATGAATGCAGAATCCGTCCCAAGGCGGGCTTCGAACCCATCTGCGTTCATCTCCGCCGCATTGGCGCCAGTTCCGGATCCCATGGCGGGTCAATGTAGCAGCCGCCGACCGGGTCGAGGACGCGCGGGTTCGCAGACGTTCGCGGTGAGTCGGGTCGGGGTGGCGGTTACGGCTGCCGGCCGAAGACCTCGTTCAGCTGTTGCGTTACGCGAACGAAGGTCGTGCATTTGGAGAGGTCTTTCAGCTTGCGCGCGCCGACATAGGTGCAGGTCGAGCGAAGTCCTCCGAGAATCTCCTGGACAGTGGATTCCACCGGTCCGCGCGCCGGCAGCAGCACCTCCTTGCCCTCGCTCGCGCGGTAGTGTGCGACGCCGCCGGCGTATTTCTGCATGGCGGTCTCGCTCGACATGCCGTAGAAGCGACGGTAGGTACAACCATCACGCTCGACGATTTCGCCGCCCGACTCATCGTGCGCCGCCAGCATGCCTCCGAGCATCACGAAGTCGGCACCGCCGCCGAATGCCTTGGCCACGTCGCCCGGCACGGTGCAGCCTCCGTCGCCGCAGATGTGTCCTCCCAGGCCGTGGGCGGCGTCGGCGCATTCGATGATGGCGGACAGCTGCGGGTAGCCGACGCCGGTCATCTTGCGCGTCGTGCATACGCTGCCCGGCCCGATTCCTACCTTGACGATGTCGGCGCCAGCAAGAATCAGTGCCTCGGTGATGTCCGCCGTGACGACGTTGCCCGCCATGATCGTGAGTTCCTTGAACTCGTCGCGAAAGCGGCGCACAAAATCGATGAAGGTTTCGGTATAGCCGTTGGCTACATCGATGCAGACGGACTCGATGGCGTCCCCGGTGGCCCGGCGAACGGCGCGAAATTTCTCCAGATCGTGATCGAGGATGCCGAGCGAGTAGAACGCGAGACGCGATGTCTCGCGCGCTTCCTCGCCGTAGAAACGCACGTAGTCTTCGACTGCGTAATGTTTGTGCAGCGCGACATGCAGTTGGTGGCGGGCCAACGCCCGCGCCATTTGAAACGTGCCGACCGTATCCATGTTCGCCGCGATGATCGGCACACTTCTGCTGGTGCGGCCGGAATGCCGGTAGCGGTATTCGCGAAGCAGTTCGACCTTGGCGCGCGAGCCGAGGGTTGATCGTTTCGGGCGGAACAAGACGTCCTTGAAGTCGAGTTTCAGATCCTCTTCGATACGCATGTTGTCTGTCCGATCCGTGTCTTTTGCCGCGAGGCTGCAAGAGCCCCTGGGCGTCGCACCAAACAAAAGCGGGAGGTGGCTTCGCGCAACCTCCCGCAGGTTGCAGCGAATTGTAGGTTGGCCTTCGGCGCCGTCGCTAGACTTGGGTTTATGTCTGCCATGAACGAACATGAAGTTCGGTCGCCATCCGACCGGCCGACGCCTGAGACGCTTCTGAGTACGGTACTGGCTGGAATCGAGCGTCCATTTCCCTTTCATCTGACGCATCTGGTCGCCGACGCCGATGACGCCGCGCGGCTCGACGTTCGCCGCCTGCATCCAGTCTTTGGCAACTGCTACGACTGGCATTCGTCCGTCCACATGCACTGGAGTCTCGTGCGGCTTTTGAGTCTCGCGGAGCATTGGTTCGCTTCGGCGGAGGATCGGACGCAGTTCTGCGCACGGATCGTCGATGTGATCGATGCAAGACTGTCGCCGGAACATATCCAGACCGAGAAGACCTATGTCGATCGACCCACTGCAGCGGTGTGGGAGCGGCCCTACGGTTGGGCCTGGCTGCTTCGTCTCTATGCCGAGATCGCGGTCAGCGGATATTCCGCCGCCAACGCATGGCGCCTCGCGCTCCTGCCGCTTGCTGACGCGCTGAGCGATCGCCTGTTCGACTATTTCGAGCGCTTGCCGGAGCCTGTCCGGCATGGTGTACATGGGAACTCTGCCTTCGCGATGCTGCAGGCGTTGCGTTTCGCTCTGATCGTCGGTGATGATGGCTTCGCTGCCCTCATCCAACGGCGTGCGCTCGACTTCTTCGGTGATGACCGGGACTACGCCAGCGCTTTCGATCGCTCGGCCGAGGACTTCCTATCGCCGGTGTTGACCGAAGCGCTGTTGATGTCGCTCGTGCTGTCACGCGCAGACTTCCTGGCCTGGTTCACCCGCCTGCTGCCCTCCCTCGAGGACGGCGGCGCCAATTCGACCCTGCTGGCGCCGGTTGCAGTCGCCGCCTCGCACGAGACCGACGCGCGGCTTGCACACAGGCACGGCCTGAACCTGTCGCGCGCCTGGGCCCTGCGCGGACTGGCGCAGCAGTTCACGCCCGGCGACGACCCGCGCTGGCGGGCCTTCGGCGAGGCAGCGGGCGCGCTCGTTTGCCAATCGCTGCCCGTCGTGACGGGTGGCGCCTACGTGAGCACGCACTGGCTCGTGTCGTTCTACCTTCTCGCCGAGACGGAGTGGCATGCATGAGTGCCAATGAATGGCTGCTGATTGCAACGCTGATCATGGTGGTGCTTTCGATCGTGGTGCTACTTGCCTCGAATGCGCGGCTGCGGCGTGAACTGACGCAGAACTTCGGCTCGACGTTCGAGCAGAAACATCGTGCCTTGGTCACCGACGTCGGCGCACTGGTCAGCGCACAGGTGGGCCAGGCAAGTGAGCGAATCGGGCGCGACCTCACGCAGGTGGGCAGCGCCACGCAGGGCGTGGTGCAGCGGTTGCAGGTGGAAGTGGTCCATCATCTCGCCCGGCAGACCGAGGCATCTCTTCGCCAGCTCGCCGAACTCCAGCAGGCGCTGACGTCGCGCCAGGACGACCTGCGCCGCGAGGTGCTCGAAGGCATGCTGTCGCGGCTCGCCGAACAGACCCGCGCCAATCAGGAGTTGCTGCAGAACACCCTGCGATCGATGGCCACGCAGATTCGCGAGCAGAGCGAAGCGATGGCGCGCACGGTGGATACCCGGCTCGAACAGATTTCCGGCAAGGTCGACGAGCGCCTGGACGATGGCTTTCGCAAGACGCACGAGACCTTTGCCAATGTGATGGCGCGGCTCGCGGTGATCGATGAGGCGCAGCGCAAGATCGAAGGGTTGACCAGCAACGTTGTCAGCCTCCAGCAGGTGCTGTCCGATCGTTCTGCGCGCGGCGCCTTCGGCGAGGTGCAGCTCGAGGCGCTGGTGCGAGACACTCTGCCGCCCTCTGTCTACGCGTTTCAGGCCCCGGTTGGCGATGGGCGTGAGCGCGCCGACTGTGTGCTGACGATGCCCGACGGCGGATCCCGGCTGGCAATCGACTCCAAATTTCCGCTTTCGAACTACCGCCGGGCCATCGACAAAACCTTGACGCAGGCCGAACAGGAGGCGGCCCGCCGGCAGTTCGTCACCGACGTCAGAAAGCACGTTCACGACATCGCAGGCAAATACATCCAACCGGCGGCGGGTGCCGACTCGGCCGTCATGTTCGTCCCCTCGGAGGCCGTCTTTGCCGAGATCGTCGCCCAGCATCCCGACATCGTCGAGCAAGCGCAACGCGAGCGCGTATGGGTCACGTCGCCCACCACATTGATGGCCGTTCTACACAGCGTCCGCGCCGTTCTCCGCGATGCCGAGACGCGCAAGCAGGCCACGGTCATCAAAAGCGAGCTGGACAAGCTGGCGAAGGACTTTGATCGCTTCCAGGAGCGCATGGACAAGTTGGCGCAACACATCAAGCAGGCGCACGAGGACGTCGATCAGGTGGCCATCTCTGCACGCAAGATCAGCGGCCGCTTCGAACGCATTCAGGCTGTCGAGGTGCGTGCTTTGCCGGAGTCCGGAAAAGACCGGCCGCCGGGCGCTGAACGATCGTCGGCCGTGCCCGATGCTTGACTGGCTGCGTCGGCGCCGGGCCGAGCGCGCTCTCGATCGGCACACGATTCCAGAGCAGGACTGGCAGTGGGCGCTCGCGCAGCTGCCGTTTCTGGCCCATTACGAGCCTGCGCTGATCGATCGTCTGCGCGCCCTTGCGACCCTGTTCTTGGTCGAAAAGAGCATCGTCAGCGGTGCTGTCGATGGACCCCACGCGATCGAAGTGACACCGCGAATGCGTGTGCTGGTGGCTGCCGAGGCTTGCGTATTGCTGCTGGGCCGTGGCCGTCATGTCTTCGAGGCGATCGACGAGTTTGGCGGTTTCGAGAACGTCGTCATCCATCCGGATGACTTTCCGCGAACCTACGACTACGAGGACGACGCCGGTGTCGTGCATCGGCTCGACGAGCCGATTGCCGGCGAGAGTTGGGAGGGCGGTCCGGTGCTGCTCTCCTGGCCGGCCGTCGAGGCCGGTTATGACGAAACCGGCATGGCGCTCGTGATCCATGAATTTGCGCACAAGATCGATCTGCTCGACGGTTCGCTGGACGGAGTTCCGCCGCTTGCCGGGGATGCGCGTCGGCAATTCGAGCGGGCCTTGCGCCTGGCGTATGAAGATTTTGCAGGACGTGTCGAGCGCGGCGAAGAGACGATGATCGATCCGTATGCGGCGGAACTGATCGAAGAGTTCTTCGCTGTGACCTGCGAAGTCTTCTTTGCCGAACCCGAGGTGCTGGCAACTACCTATCCCGACTACTTCGACGTGTTGCGCGCATGGTTTCGTGTCGATCCGATCGCCGGGCGACGCTGGCAGGACACCGGATGAGCGCGGAGGATTTGGTCGTGTGTTCACCGGCGGGGCTCTACTGTCCGGCTGGCGACTTCTACATCGACCCGTGGCGTCCCGTGGACCGCGCCGTGATCACGCATGCCCACGCCGACCACGCTCGGGCAGGGCACCGGTACTACCTCGCAGCGGCAGCAAGCGAGCATGTACTGCGCGCACGTCTGGGAGATTTGACGCTCGACACGCTGGCATGGGGGGAGCGGCGACGGATCGGTGAGGTGACCGTCTCCCTGCATCCGGCGGGGCACGTGCTCGGCTCGGCGCAGGTGCGGATCGAGCGCCGCGGGTACGTCTGGTGCGTGAGCGGCGACTACAAGCTCGCAGCGGATCCAACCTGCGATGCCTTCGAACCGGTTCGTTGCGATGTGTTCGTCAGCGAAAGCACGTTTGGCCTGCCGATATATCGTTGGCCTTTCGACACGACGGTGTTCGACGAGATCGGCCGCTGGTGGCGTGACAATGCGGCGGCAGGGCGCCCCAGCGTGATTGCCTGCTATGCGTTCGGTAAGGCACAGCGAATCCTGGCGGGCGTGGATCCGGCGATCGGGCCGATCATCGTGCACGGCGCAGTGGCAGTACTGAACCAAGCCTACGAAGCCACAGGCGTTCGCCTACCGCCGACGAAGCTCGCAGCCGAGGCGTCGGCGGACACGTTTGGCCAAGCGCTCGTCATTGCCCCGCCGGCAGCCACTGCGAGCGCCTGGATGCGTCGCTTCGAGGGGCGTTCCGGCCGAGCGCGGATCGCCTTCGCCAGCGGCTGGATGCGGCTTCGCGGTGCCCGGCGGCGAGGCGGCTACGACGGCGGCTTCGTACTGTCCGATCATGCGGACTGGCCAGGCTTGCTCGCCGCCATCGATGCGACCGGTTGTGAGCGGGTCATCGTTACCCATGGCTACGAGGCAGCGCTGCGCCGCTTCCTTGAGGAGAAAGGCCTGGCGAGTGGACGCTTCGACACGCCGTTCGGTGAGGAAGAGCGAACGGGCCGCGAGGAGCCAGCCGAAGAGGTGTCGACCGACGTCGACGATGCTGCCGCATGAGAGCCTTCTCGGCACTCTACGCCGAACTGGATGCGACCACGTCGACCGAGGCCAAGCTTGCGGCGCTGACGGTTTACCTGCAGAGCGCGCCTGCGGACGACGCCGCCTGGGCCGTATGGTTTCTCGCCGGTGGGCGCCTCGGAGCGATCGTGCGCACGCGCGAGCTGCGGGCGCTCGCGCAAGCCGAAGCCCGCTTGCCAGAGTGGTTGTTCGAAGAGTGCTACCAGGCGGTGGGCGACCTCGCCGAAACCATTGCTCTCGTGCTGCCAGCCGACTTGCGGGGTGTCCACCCGTTGCCTGAGGCAGGTCTCGCAGAGTGGGTCGTAGATCGCTTGATGCCGCTCGCATCGCTCGCGGAGACCGAGCGCAAGGGGCGTTTGCGAGCGTTGTTTCAGTCACTGGACGAGACCGGGCGCTTCCTGCTCGTCAAACTGATCGGCGGCGGTTTTCGCGTCGGCGTCAGTCGCGGCTTGGTCGAGCGGGCACTTGCTCGTGTAGCCGGCTTGGACACCCGCTGCATCACCGAGCGCATGATGGGTTACATGGATCGCAAAAAGCAACCCTCTGCGGAAGCCTACCGCGCGTTGATGGCTGCTGCAGGTACGATCGACGGGGGCGCAGTCGGGCAGCCTTATCCGTTTTTCCTCGCGCATCCGCTCGAGGCAGATGGAGAAGATCTTTTTGCCGTGCTTGGTCCGCGCGCGCTGTGGCAGGTCGAGTGGAAGTTCGACGGTGTCCGTGCGCAATTGGTCCGGCGCGGCGCGGGGGTGTGGATCTGGACGCGTGGTGAGGAACTGGTCAACGACGCTTTCCCCGAGATCGTCAGCCGAGCCAGAGATCTGCCGTCGGGCACGGTGCTCGATGGCGAGCTGCTCGTTGGCTCGGCCGAAGACCCGGCACCATTTTCGGCACTGCAGCGGCGGCTCAACCGTAAGCGACCCTCGGCACGGATGCTCGCCGAGCTGCCCGTGCGTTTCATCGCCTACGACCTGCTCGAATACGGCGGCGTCGATCTGCGCGGCCTGACGCTCGCCGAGCGGCGGGCTCGCCTAGAGTCACTCCTTGCCGTCCATGCCGCGTTGGGTGTGTTCGCAGCTTCACCCCTTATCACGGAGCCCGACTGGGTGCGGCTTGCCGCGCTCCGCTCGACGAGCCGCGGGCGCGGTGTCGAAGGCCTCATGCTCAAGGCGCTCTCGTCGCGTTACGGCAGCGGCCGGACAAAGGGCGAAGGGCTCTGGTGGAAATGGAAGATCGCGCCGATGAGCGTGGATGCAGTGCTGATCTATGCTCAGGCCGGTCACGGCCGCCGAGCCAGTCTCTACACCGACTACACTTTTGCCGTTTGGTCACACGCCCCCGCGCATGCCGGCGAGGTCGCCTCCGCACTGGCAACACTTGAGCGCGGAGAGCCACCGGCGCCGGATGCGTTGCATCTCGTGCCCTTCGCAAAGGCCTATTCAGGGCTGACCGATCAGGCATTTCGCCGTGTCGATGCCCTCATTCGCCGGCATACGCTGACGCGCTTCGGACCGGTGCGCGCCGTGCGCCCGTTTCTGGTTATGGAAATCGGCTTCGAAGGCATTGCCGAGAGCGGCCGCCACAAAAGCGGCATCGCCGTTCGCTTTCCCCGGATGCTGAGGATTCGTGATGACAAGCCGGTCGCTGAGGCCGACACGCTTGATTCGCTTCGGGCGCTTTTGCGCAGCGCACGAAGGAATGAATGAATATGCGCGACCATTCGGGAAAGACTGGTTGAATCGCTGGTGTGCGCTTGGCGCTTCATCCCGCGCGCTGGCCTCTCCAGCGTTGCCTTCGGCAAAATGGGTCAACGCCACCGGTGCGGTGGCGTTGTAACCTCTCCTGTACGAGTGCCTGCGCGTCGAGTCGCAGGCCACCATCGACTTTTGTAATCATGTCACGCATCGTTCATTCACTGACCGCTCTTTCTTTGACCGCTGTCGCGGCAGCGGGTGTTGACGCCCAACCGATCAAGATCGGCGAAATCAACAGCTACAAGGCTCAACCGGCCTTTCTCGAGCCCTATCGCAAGGGCTGGGAACTCGCGCAGGAGGAGATCAACCGCACGGGCGGAATCAACGGCCGCATGCTGGAGACTGTCTTTCGTGACGACAACGCAACCCCCGGCGATGCCGTTCGTGCCGCCGAGGAATTGGTCTCGCGCGAGCGAGTGGCGTTGATTGCCGGCACCTTCCTGTCGAATGTCGGTCTGGCGGTCGGCGATTTCGCCAAGCAGCGCCGCGTTCTCTTTGTTGCCTCTGAGCCCCTGTCCGACAAGCTGACCTGGGCCAACGGCAATGAATACACCTTCCGCCTGCGGCCCAATACCTACATGCAGGTGCGGATGCTCGTGCCGGAGGCGGCAAAGCTCGGCAAACGTCGCTGGGGCATCGTGTATCCGAACTACGAGTACGGTCAGTCGGCGGCGGCGCATTTCAAGAAGTTGCTGATCGCGGCACAACCAGCCGGTGGGGTCGAGTTCGTTGAACAGGCGGCGCCGCTCGGGCGCATCGATGCGGGGTCGGTGGTGCAGGCCTTGCTCGATCAGAAGGTCGATGCCGTGTTCAATGTCACGTTCGGGGCCGACCTCGCCAAGTTCGTTCGCGAGGGAACGACGCGCGGCCTGTTCAGCGGCCGGCCGGTCGTCAGCCTGTTATCGGGCGAGCCGGAATACCTCGACCCGCTGAAGGGCGAAACGCCGGAGGGCTGGCTGGTGACTGGCTATCCCTGGCAAGAAATCAACACGCCGGAGCACAAGGCGTTCCGTGAGGCTTACCAAAAGCGCTGGAACGACTATCCGCGTCTGGGTTCAGTCGTGGGCTATGCAACGGTCAAGTCGATCGCTGCGATGCTCAAGAAAACGGGCGGCTCGACCGATGTGGCAAAGATGCAGGCCGCCATGCGCGGCCTGACTTTGGACTCTCCGTTTGGCAAGATCGTCTGGCGGTCACAGGACCATCAATCGACAATGGGTGCCTATGTCGGTCGCCTGGCTGTGCGCGACGGCCGCGGCGTGATGGTGAACTGGCGCTACATCGATGGCCGCGACGTGCAGCCGACCGACGACGAGGTCAAGCGGCTGCGCGCTGCGAAGTAAACGCGGTCGCAGCAGGCGATCGGGACGCCGGGCCGGCCTGCGCCTCCACGAGATCGCGAACGTAGCGAGGTAGTGTGAACAGCGCGGGCGTCAGCGCAGGGTAGTAGTACTGCAGTCCTGCGATTCGACGCTCGGTGAAGCGTCGCTCGAGTGTTGCGACATCGATGACGGGCGTGGCATCGACGCCGGCGATCGCCAGGCACCACAGCGATCCGTACAGCGGCATGAACGCAGCAAGTGGATGCACTTCACGGAAAACCGAGCGCAAGGCTGCGGTATTGCGCCGTACGGTCTCCGCTTGGTAGACCGGGGAACCGATGTGCATGGTCAGCATGCCGCCGCGGGCAAGCCTGGCCCTGCACAACGCGAGGAATTCGGGCGAATAGAGGCGAAATGCCGGCGTATCGGGATCGGTCAGGTCGAGCATGATCAGATCGAACTGCTCGCGCGACTGTTCGATGTAGCGGTAGCCGTCGGTGACCTGGATCTCGACCCGCCGATCGTCCAGGGCGCCGCGGTGGATCGAGGCGAGCCAGCGGCGGCTGGCCTCGATCACGCCGTCGTCGAGTTCGGCGATCGTCACCTTTTGCACCGAGGGGTGTTTGAGCACCTCTTCCGTACTGCCGCCGTCACCGCCACCGAGGACCAGCACACGGCGCGGCTCGGGGTGCGCGAGCAGCGCCGGATGCGTCATGCACTCGTGATAGACGAACTCTTCCCGCTCGGCGGTCATGAAGCGACCGTCGAGCCGAAGCATGCGTCCAAACTGGGGTGTGTCAAACACTTCCAGTCGCTGGAACCGTGTGTCTGTTGCCTCAAGGGTGGCGTTGGCAGTGAAGCCGTAGGCTGCATGCGGGTTGAGCCAGTCCTGGATGAAGGCAGGCTGCGCCTCCCGAGAGGCTTCGGACGACGCGACAGGGGCGACGGTCACAGCCGACGCCAGGTCGCCACGCTGTATGCGGTTGATGACCCGTCGCTGCGGCCGAAAGGCGAGCATCAGCGTCTCGAACAGCCGCTCGGCCATGGCTGAGTTGTCGTTGGTGAAATTGCAGACGTACACATCGAGCGTCACGCCGCGGCGCTCTGGCCAGGTATGGATGGCCAGATGCGACTCGGCGAGCAGCACCGCGCCGGTGATGCCCCCCGGCTGTCCCTGCCATTGCGGGAAGACGTGATACTTCTCCTCGACGATCGTCAGACCCGCCTGGATCGTTGCATCACGGCAGAGGGTTGATAGCGTTTGGAGTGAAGTGAGGAGATCGGCGACGCAACCGCAGTCGAACAGATCGCCGGTCAAGTGGAGTCCTTGCATGATGAACACCTCGATGCCTGCGCCGGGCGGATGCGACTTCTCGCCTCCGCTCCGACATCATGGAGCCCCCGGCAAAATTGCTTGCCGAGCAGAACCACCCTCGAGAAAGAGGGCACGGGCGACACCGTGCGGGAACCGCTTTGAGCGCTGCGTCTGCTGAAAGAGACGCCACCGCCGCGCTTGGTACCGTTCGGTACCCAACGGCTCTTACTGACGTGCCGAATGGGGGATTGTAGCAAATCAGTGAATTCGTTCGTGCCCGCCGATGATTTCATGCGATAATCGCAGGTTCTGCTCCACGGCGCGCACGTCCTTGCCGGGACGTTTCGCCATGTGACCCCTGTAGAGCGCCATCGAATGGCGCATCCGCCGGCGGGTCACCAGCGAAATCTCTCGTCCCCCGAAGTGGCGACAACAACGAAGTCCGGGAGTCAGTCGAAGGGTCGTTCGTTCTCCCGGCGCGCTTGCGGCGCGTCGAGCGGATGGCGGCTTCACTGTCCACAGATATTGAAAGGTCTATCACGATGCGTCATTACGAAATCGTGTTCATCGTCCATCCGGACCAGTCGGAGCAGGTGCCAACGATGGTCGAGCGCTATCGTGCGCTCGTCACTGGCCGCGGCGGCCGCATCCATCGCCTGGAAGATTGGGGGCGTCGTCAGCTCGCCTATCCGATCAGCAAGGTCTACAAGGCGCACTACGTCTGCATGAACATCGAGTGCGACGGCGAAACATTGACGGAACTCGAAACCGCTTTTCGCTTCAACGACGCGGTCCTCCGGCATCTGACGGTGAAGAAGGATGCCGCTGAAACGGCCCCTTCGCCGATGATGTCGGGTGAGAAGGCGCGCAATCTGAATACAACCGAGGCCGCGGACGCCGCTGCCTCACAGGCTTGAGGAGACGATCGTGGCATTCGGAAAGCCCAAATCCGTCAATCGCAATCGACCGAAGCGTGAGGCGAGCCTGTTCAAGCGCAAGAAGTTTTGCCGTTTCACGGTCGCAGGCGTCAAGGAGATCGACTACAAGGACGTCGAGTTGCTGAAGGATTTCATCCAGGACAACGGCAAGATCCAGCCCGGCCGCGTCTCCGGCACCAAGGCGCGTTACCAGCGCCAGCTGACGACTGCCATCAAGCGGGCACGGTTTCTTGCGCTTCTGCCTTACTGCGACCAGCATCGCTGATCGGTATCCGGAGTAAGACACATGCAGATCATCCTCATGGAGAAGGTCGCCAAGGTTGGCAATCTCGGCGACATCGTCAAAGTCAAAGACGGCTACGCGCGCAACTACCTTATTCCCCAGGGCAAAGCCAAGCGGGCCACCGAGGCGAATATCAAGGAACTCGAGGCGCGGCGTGCTGAATTGGAGCGCCTTGCTGCCGAGAAGCTGGCCGCCCAACAGTCACTGGCGGAAAGGCTCGAAGGCATCGAACTGCGCATGACGCAGAAAGCCGGCGTCGACGGTCGCCTCTTCGGATCGGTCACCAATACCGACATCGCCGAGGCTCTCAGGGCGCAGGGCTACGACGTCGCCAAGGCGATGGTGCAAATGCCGCATGGCCCGATCAAGTCGATCGGCGAGACGGCCGTCAAGCTGAGTCTCCACACCGACGTCAGTGCGCAGATCAAGGTCGTGGTGATCGCCGAGAAAGAGTGACGGATCCTTCGCCGTCGAGGCAGGGGGGCTTGCGAGACTCTCACCCTCCCGGCCGGGCGGCGTCGCGACCGACCCGACGACAGACGATCTGGGAAAGGCCCGCAGATGCGGGCCTTTTTGTTGGCGCTGGGTGTTTCGGCGTACGGCGCGATCGCGCATCGCGCCCCTCCGGGATGCTGTCTTGGCGACAATCCGGTGATGTCTACCGCTCCCTCCACGACCGGCACACCGAGCGTCAGGCACCTGGTTTTCGCTCATGCCAACGGATATTTGCCGGGTTCCTACGCGCGTTTTCTCGCTGCGCTCGGCTCGGCGATCTCGCCGGGGCAGATCGTTGCGCCAGCTCTCGTCACACCGCCCGGCCTGCAAGCCTCGAAGCGATGGCCGACGATGATGGAGCAACTCGACGCTACCGTCTCGGCCTACGACGCAAAGATCCTGATTGGGCACTCGATGGGCGGCTATCTTTGTCTGCAGGTGGCTGCACGTCGTCCTGGCGTACAAGCGGTCGTGCTGATCGACTCGCCTTTGCCCACAGGCTGGCGGAGCGCGCTGCTGTCGTTTGCGAAGTTCACCCGCCTGTCTTACCGTACTGGGCCGGCGCCCATCGCGGCGCGTCGGCGAGATCGGTGGCCATCCATCGAGCATGCCCGCAGGCATTTTGCTGGGAAGCCGTTCGTACAGCGATGGGCTCCGGGCGTATTGGACGACTTTCTCGCCCACGCGGTCGTGCCCGACGGACCGGAGGAGGTCATGCTCGCCGTGCCCCGGGCAGTGGAGCGCGATATCTACGCCCACATCGCGCACGAGCACGCCGCGCGCGCCCTCAGGATGCTGCGCCTGCAAGGCACACCGGTCGGCTTCGTTGCCGGCGAGTGCTCGCCGGAGGTGCGGCTCGCGGGCTTCCGGCAAAACGCACGCCTTTTTGCGCCGCACTGGCGCACCTTGCCGACGGGGCATCTGGTTCCGCTCGATGCGCCCGATCGCTGCGCCGAGACAGTGTTCGACCTGCTTGGCAGGCTGTTGAAAGGCGAAGCGAGGGTGGCCAGATGCAAGGGAAACGCTGAATAAATTGCGGCGCGGGCAAATCGCTGCGTTGCGCGGTGTTGGCTCTAGCGCGCCTGCCCTTTGGGCAGGCTAACCTTGGCTAAGCCAAGGTTAGCCTACGCCGCAACTGCGTTGTCACTCCCTCGCCTATCTGTTTGATGGGTCTTCGGTCGCTGCGCTCCGGGCGCCTTGCGCTTCATCCCGCTCGCTGCATTCTTCAGCGTTTCCCTAGGTGCACGGAGCGATCCGGTTGCGCAGCGGTGAATTCAGGGTTCGCGAGGACGACGGGCTGGTCACGGCGGGCAGTATCGGCTAGCCTGAGTATGTCAAATGGCCGGAGGAAAGAGGCTTTCATGAGTGCGTTCATCATCGGACATATTCGCGTTCGTGATTCCGACGCCTGGGAACGTTACCGATCAAAGGTCGGTGATACTGTCGAGCAGTGGGATGGTGAGATCGTGTTTCGCGGCCATCGCAGCATCGTGTTCTCGGGAGAACCTCCGGCGGATCAGGTTGTCGTCATTCGGTTCAGTTCCACGGCAGCCGCTCGCCGCTGGCATGACTCGCCCGAGTATCAATCGCTCATCACGCTGCGGCAGAAAGCGGCCGATGTCGATCTCGTGCTCTACGAGACCTGACGCCCGGTGCGGCTGCGTCGCGAAGGGACGTGAGAACCCGTCTTTTCAACCATGAGTCGAGCGACGATCGATGGACCCCATCCAGCAGGAGGCAGTATGAGCGGCTTTGCGCGCGGCGGCAGCATCGGACTGATCACGCCGGAGCACGGGACGACGAGCCCCTATCCAGGGTCGGCCTGGCCTCCCAAGGCGATCTCCGAACCGTCACAGGGAGTATTGCCAGAGCGAGTGCTCCGTCTGAAAGGGGATTTCACGCCGTTGCGCTTCGTGATCGACCTGTCCACTCCGATCCTCGAGCGTGCGCTTGGTCTACCGGTCGGGCGGCTGCGTCAGGGCTTTCGTATCGTTGCCATGGCGGACGGCCAGGACCTGCGGCCAGGGGACATTCAGATCGACCTGCTCGAGCGTAGCGCGGGGGTGGGCTTCGATGTCGACAGCCATGCCAGGCTCGTTCGGCTCGAGCACGGACAGGCAGGAACGGACGGTCCGGTGCGCGGGCGAGACCGCATCGAAGCCATCGAACGCAAGTTGATCGCTGCGCTGTTTCGCGAAGCCGGCAATGCGCCGGCGATGGTACTGCCCAACCCGACAAGCGACCTGAGCCGGCATCTGCCCGTGCCGCGGTTGCGTTTCTCCGTGCCGCAGTACACCCTGTTGTCAGCGCGGAATTTCGTGGTCGTGAAGACGATGATGTAGCGGGAGAGGCGCGGCACGGCGACAGCCTTGATGTCGGAGCGCGCTCGAGACGGCGCTTCATCCGCTCGCTGCTTTCTTCAGCGTTTCCCTAGAGCCAACACCGCGCAACACAGCAGATGGCCCACCGCAGTAGTCTTTCAACGGCCTGTGAGTGCCGGTTTTCAACAGCCGGTCAGGGCGACGATAATGGCGGGTTGCCCGTCAGAGTCCATTGGACATCGGATGTCCCAAGCTGCCGACTTCATTCGCGTGCGTGGTGCGCGCACGCATAACCTCAAGAACGTCAATCTCGACATCCCGAAGAATGCGCTGGTCGTAATCACGGGTCTCTCTGGTTCGGGCAAGAGTTCGCTCGCCTTCGATACGCTCTATGCCGAAGGTCAACGGCGCTACGTGGAATCGTTGTCGGCCTATGCCCGGCAGTTCTTGCAACTTATGGAGAAGCCGGACGTCGATCTGATCGAAGGCCTCGCGCCGGCGATCGCCATCGAGCAGAAGGCTGCCAGCCACAACCCGCGCTCCACCGTTGGTACCGTCACCGAGATTTACGACTATCTGCGACTGCTCTACGCCCGCATCGGCGAGCCGCACTGCCCGGACCATCCCGAGCAGAAATTGGCAGCCCAGGCAATCTCCCAGATGGTCGATGCCACACTCGATCTTGCCGACGGGACGCCCGTGATAGTGCTGGCGCCAATCGTCGCCGCGCGCCAGGCGCGAGGGGAACGTGAACTGTTTGCCGACCTCAGCGCCATGGGTTTCACGAAAGTGCGGATCGATGGCGAGGTGGTGGATCTGGAGTCCGCCTGCGATCAGACGTTGCATGGCCGGCATAAGATCGAGGTGGTGGTCGACCGATTGAAGGTTCGACCCGAGGCTCGTGAGCGGCTGGCCGAGAGTTTTGAAACGGCGTGCCGAGTCGGAGAGGGGCGGGCCCTGCTCGTCGAACCAGGACATGGACGCGAGCAGCTGTTCTCGACCCGCTTTGCCTGTCCACTATGTGACTACGCCCTGCCGGAGCTCGAACCGCGCCTGTTCTCCTTCAATTCGCCATTGGGTGCCTGCCCTGGGTGCGACGGGCTTGGGGAGGTGGATGAGTTCGACCCCTCACGTATCGTCGTGCATCCGGAGCTCTCGCTTGCGGGGGGGGCGATCCGCGGCTGGGATCGGCGCACGATCTTTTACTTTCAGCTCTTGCAGGGCCTGGCAACGCACTACGGGTTCGATCTCGACACGCCGTGGCAGGCGCTCGGCGAGGAGATCCGTCAAGTCGTGCTTTTCGGCAGCGGCGGGCAAGCGATCGACTTTCCCTACCTCACCACCGAGGGCAAGGTCGTGATGCGCAGCCATCCCTTCGAAGGTGTCATTCCGAACTTCCGTCGTCGCTACCGTGAGACCGATTCTTCCGCGGTGCGCGAGGAACTCGCGCGCTACATGAGTCGTGCGACATGCCCGGACTGCCGGGGCGCTCGGCTGCGTCGGGAGGCGCGTCATGTGACGGTGGCCGGTACGGGACTTGCCGAAATTGCGCATTGGCCGCTCACGCGGGTCCTGGCGCATTTCAGCGCGCTCGGGCTGGACGGTGCGCGGGCGCGGATCGCAGAGCGCATTCTGAGCGAACTGCGAAGCCGGCTCGGTTTTCTGGTCAATGTCGGCCTTGGCTATCTATCGCTCGACCGTCGGGCCGAAACACTCTCGGGCGGCGAGGCACAGCGCATCCGCCTTGCCTCCCAGATCGGCTCAGGGCTGACTGGGGTGATGTATGTGCTCGACGAGCCCTCGATCGGCCTGCATCAGCGTGACAACGAGCGACTGCTCACGACGCTTCGCCATCTGCGTGATCTCGGCAATACGGTGATCGTCGTCGAGCACGACGAGGATGCGATCGCGAGTGCGGATCACGTCATCGATCTCGGGCCGGCCGCGGGTGTCCATGGCGGGCACATCGTCGCCGAGGGACCACCGGAGATCCTTCGACAGCATGCGGAATCCCTGACCGGGCTCTATCTCTCCGGCCGGCGACGAATCGAACCCCCGGGCAAGCGACGCATGCCGGCGCCCGGCCGGTTCCTTGGCATCCGTGGCGCGCGCTCTAACAACCTGAAGGCGGTGGACATCGACATTCCGCTTGGGCTCTTTGTTTGCGTGACGGGCGTTTCGGGCTCCGGCAAGTCGACGCTGATCAACGACACGCTCTATCGTGCCGTAGCGCTCGCCTTGCACGGCAGCGGCCCGGTTCCCGGTGACCATGACGCGATCACCGGCATCGGAGAGATCGACAAGGTCATCAACGTCGACCAAAGTCCTATTGGCCGGACTCCCCGCTCGAACCCAGCCACCTACACCGGGCTGTTCACTCCGATCCGCGAGTTGTTCGCACAGACACCCACGGCACGCGAGCGCGGCTACGAGGCCGGACGTTTCTCCTTCAACGTCAAGGGCGGACGCTGCGAAGCTTGTGAGGGCGACGGCGTCAAGCGTGTCGAGATGCACTTCTTGCCGGACGTGTACGTGCCGTGCGACGTCTGTCAAGGGCGCCGTTACAACCGCGAGACGCTCGAGGTCCGCTACCGCGGCAAGTCGATTGCCGATGTGCTCGCCATGACCGTAAGCGAGGCGCGCGAGTTCTTCGCACCGGTGCCGGCGATCGTCAACAAGATCGCGTTGCTGGACGAGGTTGGACTTGGCTACTTGCAGCTCGGCCAGTCGGCAACCACCCTTTCGGGCGGGGAGGCGCAACGGGTCAAGCTTGCGCTGGAGCTTGCCAAACGCGATACCGGGCGAACACTCTACGTGCTGGACGAACCGACCACGGGACTGCATTTCGCCGATATCGAACTGCTGCTGAAGGTTCTGTTCCGGCTCCGTGACCACGGCAACACGGTCGTCGTGATCGAACACAACCTCGACGTAATCAAGACCGCAGACTGGATCATCGATCTGGGGCCCGAGGGCGGCGATGGCGGCGGACGTCTTGTGGCAGCAGGGCCGCCCGAGATGGTGGCCTCCTGCGCCGAATCGTTCACCGGACGCTATCTGCGCCCGCTGCTTTCGAGGCGGCGGACGGGACGGTCCGGTGCGGAGAGGAGGGCGGTCGCAACTGTTTGATTTCTTGCTGGGAGGCAACTCGGAATCCGTCGCTCGATTGCGGAGTGCCGAGGGGGGTGACGTCCCCCGGGGTCAGGCAATCAGCTTGCGCATCCGCAGCGGCTGGACTGCGCCGGCGAAGACGGTGCTGAACGTCCGCCCAGCCTCGACGCCATAGCCGAGTTTTTCAAAGTAGGCCTTGACCTGCGGGGAGTAGATGTCGACCGGCACGCAAATCGACCGGACGTTATGTCGCCGCGCCATGTCTTCCAGCGTGGTCAGCAATAGCGTCGTGAACCCCCGACCAGAGAAACTGCGCGTGACGCCGAGGCGACGCAGCTCCCAACTGCCGTCGCGCGCGGGGACGTAGGAGAGTGCTGCGACTGCGACATTGTGACGAAACAGCACCAACCCGCCGCCTCGGCGCAGGTCGTCGGCGATCTGGTTGGGGTTGTCATGGATGCGGCGTGCCGACAGGGCAACACGCTCCGACCAATCGCCCTTCGTCAGCGCCGACAAGATCGGCGCGTCGTGCGAGGCGGCTTTCAGGATCTTGTACTTATCCTGCTGGAAGACGGTGCGCGTGCGAAACATCACGTTACTCGCATGCCGGGCTGGGCACCTGAATGAGGGCTCAAAAGGTAAATCTCATTGTCATCGGACGAGCCCGAGGCGGCAAGTACCATACCCTCCGATACACCAAACTTCATTTTTCGCGGGGCAAGATTGGCAACCACCAGTGTCAACTGCCCGACCAAGGCGGCCGGTTCGTAGGCGGACCGGATGCCGGAAAAGACCGTGCGTAATGTCTCGCGGCCCGATGCGTCGCGCTCGCCCAGATCGAGCGTCAGGCGGAGCAGTTTGTCGCTGCCCTGCACGTGCTCAGCGGCGACGATACGGGCGATGCGCAGGTCGATGCGTTTGAATGCTTCCAGATCGATCGTGTCGCCTGCCTGCGTGGTCGGAGAAGCCAAAGCCTTCTCGGGTTGCCTTCCCGGCGCAACGGCGGGCGATGCCGCATCGAGACCGAGGAGTGCGTCCAATTGCTTCTCGTCCACCCGACTGAGCAGGTGGCGGTAGGGCTCGATGCGATGTCCAGCCGGCAATGGCTGCCAGCTCCAGCGGTCGAGCGGAACGTTCAACAGCGCCGAGGCATCGCGGGCCAGGCGCGGCAGGATCGGCGCCAGATAGAGTGTCAGCCGGTGGAACGCATGCATCGCCGTGCCGCAGACCTCATGCAGGTCTGCCGCCCGTGCCGGGTCCTTGGCAAGCATCCAAGGTGCCCGACGGTCGACAAACTCGTTGACGACATCGGCGAGTTCCATGATGCGGCGAACGGCCTTGCCGAACTCTCGCCCCTCGTACAGTGTGGCCAGTTCTGCTTGAGCGGTTGCAATCATATCCAGCAAGCCGATGGCATCCTCGCTGGCGGGCTCGGCCAGACGCCCATCGAAGCGTTTGGTGATGAACCCGGCTGCGCGGCTAGCGATGTTGACGAGCTTGCCGACCAGATCGGCATTGACGCGCGCCGCGAAGTCTTCAGCCGTGAAGTCGAAGTCCTCGACATTTGCATTGAGTTTGGCTGCGATGTAGTAACGAAGCCACTCAGGGTCCATGCCGAGCTCGAGATATCGCAGCGGATCGAGGCCGGTGCCACGGCTCTTGCTCATCTTCTCGCCGCGCAACTGGATGAAGCCGTGCACGTTCACCCGGTTTGGCACTTTGTACCCGGCGAAGCGAAGCATCGCTGGCCAGAACAGGACGTGGAAGTACACGATGTCCTTGCCGATGAAATGCACCTGTTCGGTGTCGGCCGCTGCCAGGAAGTCCTCGAACGAGCGGGTTTCGCCCCGTGCGGCGGCCTTGCCGGTGTCGAAGTAGGACTTCAGGGCCGCCAAATAGCCGATCGGCGCGTCCAGCCAAACATAAAAGTACTTGTCCGCTTCGTCCGGAATGGGAATGCCGAAGTACGGCGCATCGCGCGAGATGTCCCAGTCGGCCAACTTCCCGTCCTCACCGAGCCACTCCTGGGCCTTGGCGAGGACTTCGGGTTGCAGTGTGCCGCTCGCCGTCCACTCGCGCAGAAACGCCACACAACGCGGATCCGACAGACGGAAGAAGAAGTGTTCTGACTGGCGCCGTTCGGGGCGGGCGCCCGACAACGTCGAATACGGATCGACAAGTTCCGTCGGCGCGTAGACGGCCCCGCAGGCCTCGCACGCATCGCCGTACTGGTCGCGCGCGCCGCACTTCGGACAGGTTCCCTTGATATAGCGATCAGGCAGAAACATGCCCTTGACCGGATCGTAGAACTGCTCGATTGCGCGTCGATCGATGAAGCCTGCGTCTTTGAGTCGGCAGTAGACGTCCTGCGCCAGGGCAACGTTCTCGGGCGAGTCGGTGGAATGCCAGTGATCGATGGCGATGGCGAAACCATCGAGGTAGCGCTGGCGGGAGGCGCCGATTTCCCGCACGAACTCAGCCGGGGTCTTGCCTGCCCGTTCGGCGGCGATCATGATGGCGGCGCCATGCGTGTCGTCGGCGCACATCCAGTGCACCTGATGGCCTTGCATCCGCATGAAACGCGTCCAGATGTCGGCCTGGATGTATTCCATGATGTGGCCGATATGGAACGGCCCATTGGCATAGGGGAGCGCGGTGGTGACGAAGAGGTGGCGGGGCATGAAGCGGATGATCCTAAAAGCCGCAGTTGAACACGACCGAAGGGCGGTCCAAACGGGTGTCTGGCGCGACCCGCCCGCAGGGCGCAGGACAGCACGCAGTGGCGGTCCCGAGCCTGGCGAGGGATGGGCCGCAGGTCCACAAGCGACGCCGCCGCAGGGTCGCGCCCGGCAAGGAGGAGCAATGAAGCCAAGCGAACGTCTGGGCCGTCAAGCGGGCGTGCAGCGATCTCACCCAATCGGGGAGTCGGGCGAAGACTGAAAACTCTATGTGTTCTACATGCTACAAAGCCATTAAGGAAACGCTGAATAAATTGCGGCGCGGGTGAATCGCAGCGTTGCGCGGTGTTGGCTCCGGCCGCTTCGCTTCACATCGGCTGCGCCGATGTGAGCCTTCGCCAAAACTTCGTTTT
>OGCL01001027.1_pt1 | contig 26013 bp, 19 predicted proteins | sample 1570041 | NCBI WGS metagenome assembly OGCL01 (sample SAMN06266162, study PRJEB24511) | hot springs metagenome | isolation source: Hot spring water | place: South Africa: Limpopo | collected 2015-06-22 | reverse complement strand
CTGATTGGAAAAACGACCTGATTCTACCGCCGCAAGCAATCAGCACCTGCGAAACCAACGAAGACCTACAACTCGCCCACTTGTACGAATTGTACGAACGCAATATTCGCGCGTATAACGCGGTGGATTTTGATGATTTGATCGTGCTGCCTGCCCGCCTGCTGCAAGACAATCTGGAATTGCGCGACAAATGGCAAAACCGCGTGCGCTACTTGCTGGTCGATGAATATCAAGACACCAACACCGCACAATATATGCTGGTCAAACTACTGGTCGGTGTACAAGCACGGTTTACTGCGGTTGGTGACGATGATCAGTCAATCTATGCGTGGCGCGGCGCAAAACCGGAAAATATGGCACTGCTTGGCGAGGATTTTCCGCAGCTTAAAGTGATTAAGCTGGAGCAAAACTACCGCTCGACCACGCGGATATTGAAAGCAGCCAACTCGGTCATCACTAACAATCCGCATTTATTTGAAAAAAAGCTCTGGTCGGACAAAGGTCACGGCGATGCGATTCGGGTGATTACCTGTCGTAATGACGACGACGAAGCCGAACGGATTACCCACGACATCATGAGCCACAAGCTGATGAATGGCAAAACGTGGCAGGATTATGCAGTGCTGTATCGCGGTAATTTTCAGGCGCGGGTGCTGGAAACCCAACTGCGTCAGATGCAGATTCCGTATAAATTATCCGGTGGCACGTCTTTTTTTGCGCGTGCCGAAATCAAAGACATCATGAGCTATCTGCGTCTGATCATTAACCCCGATGATGACAGTGCATTCCTGCGGATCATTAACACCCCAAAACGCGCGATTGGTCCTGCGACGCTGGAAAAACTCGGTTTATTTGCGCAGGAATATAGTATTTCGCTGCTGATGGCGTCTGGTGATTTACGGCTTGGGATGGCAATGCCGAAGAAAGCCGCCGCGCAATTGCATGATTTTGCCAATTTTATTGAGTCGTTTACCCGTGCGCTGCATGATCATAGTGAGCCGGTTCCCTTGGTGCGGCAGATGATCAATGAAGCTGGTTATATCGACTATATCAAGGAGCAATCGGCCACCCCGCAAGCCGAAAAAAACAAGCTGGATAACGTCGAAACCTTGCTGACCAGCATCCAGAACTTGATCAATCGCGCCGACGACGAAAACGAACGCAACATCGAAAGTGTGATTCGTAAGCTGGTGTTGCTTGATCTGCTCGACCAGCAGCAAGAGGAGCAAGACACCGATAAAGTCAATCTGATGACGTTGCACGCGGCCAAAGGTTTGGAGTTTCCGTATGTGTATATCATGGGCTTGGAAGAAGACATGCTACCGCATCGCAACTCTATCGCGGCCGATACGGTCGAAGAGGAACGGCGGCTGATGTATGTGGGGATTACCCGTGCACGGCAGGGTTTGACGCTGACTTTGGCGGAGCAGCGCAAGGCCGGTGGGCAGATGCGGCATACCACGCCGAGTCGGTTTTTGGATGAGTTGCCGTTGGATGAGTTGGAGTGGTCTGGCAAGAAAAAAGCCAAACTCAATAACGTCGATCCAAAAAAACAGGCCGAGGCGTATCTGGCGAATTTAAAGGCGTTGTTGAAATAAGTGAAGGCTTACAGTAAACATGTAGGGTGAACTCAAACCACATACTGTTATGACTCACCCGCCCACAACTCAGTTTCATGCCAATTCTCAATAAAACCCATCTTTTCCAAAGTCACAACAGATGGAGCATTCTGAATCAACTCTTTTAACCGCTCAGTGAGTCCGTTGCTCACAGATACTTGATCAGACAAATATTTGATCACGCAAAGTCTGCTGTACAGCGTATTTTTCTTCGCCATGTGCATTTCTAATACATCAGTATCTTTAGGCATAAAAGCGTGAAAGCTTCTATTCCAAACGCGATTATGGTGCGCACATAAGTTGCGGACATGTGACAAACAATGAAACCAAGAGGACATCACCTCAGGGCTTTTGATATCAAACTGCTTGGCTATTGCTTTTTGATCTGACAAAAATAAGTCCGTATATAAACGAGACCATGTACCGAACGTGAGTACCTCCGTTACCATCCATGAAGGCGGTAGCACAGGAGACTGATATTTGTCGTAATAGTGTGATATGAACAGCTCTTTTGCATCTTTAACACGCGCATAAAAACCATCATATTCAAATGTAGGACTCAGTACGGCAAGATTCATAAACCAATGAGATCCGTAACTACCCGACATATGCTCACTAAGGCAAGTACGCAGACCGACCTCAACCTTTTGAATTTCCTCAATAATCAATAATCTTATTTTTCGATCGAACTCATACAGATCAAGGACATCGCAGAAAGTTGTGCCATGAACAAATGTTTTTGGCTCGACAGGTACAGGCTTTCGATCATCAGTCATATTATAAAGAGAATAACAATATCCTCTAAGTCGAAAGTAACCAATAGTCGAAAGTAACCAATAAATGTTAAAGCATTTAGAGCAACACTCTCATCCTCAATAGCAAGCCCTCTTTCTTTTAACTTATCTAATAAAAACTGACGCGACTGTGTGGGTTTATGATAGTGGAGCTTGTGGTGGGCGTTTTTTGTCATCGCGAACATCCGTGCAAAAAAAAACCCGCCTATTTGCGCTGTTCCGAAGAAGGAAGCGTGGCGGGTGTTGTTACTGCGTAGTGTACACCTATAACTCATCCATGTCAAAACCCACACCCCAACCGCAAACACTTCCGCGTATTGCGCCAGAACTGCGCCGCCAGCACCTCCTCCGACACCTGCACCAACTCAGCCAAACCACGCAACACATGCGGCAGATTGGCCGGTGTATTGCGCGTATGTCGCTCGTGCGGCTGCCGACAGCACAACGGGGTCATATCAGGACAATCGGTTTCTAACACCAGATCCCCCAAGCCGCGCTCATGCACCAACTGCTGAATAGTATTACGGAGTTTTTTGGCATTGGGGTCGGTGATCTGGCCGGTAATCCCAATCTTAAAGCCCAACTGAATAAACGCCTTCGCCTCCTGAATCCCACCGCTAAACGCATGCGCAATTCCGCCGTGCCGAAACCGATGCCGCTTTAAGATCGCTAGACTATCGGCATGCGCCCGCCGAATATGCAGCATCACCGGCAATTCAAACTGCTGTGCCAGCGCCAACTGTGCGCTGAACAAATCTTGTTGCGCTTGATAGACACTGGGCTGCTTCATCTGATCGGTATAGGTATCCAGCCCAATCTCACCAACTGCCACGCAAGCATACGTCTGCAAAAACTGCTCTAAACGCCACAGGTCATCCGGCTGATGTTCAAGGATATAAAACGGATGTAACCCAGCAGCCAGATAAGTATCTGGTACATTTTGTTGTACTGATTTTTGCTGTTGTAACTGCTGCTGTACGGCGGCGAGCCGATCGAAATACTGCGCCAAATACCCGATCAGCACCAATCCCTGCACGCCCTGCTGCACCGCTGACTGCGCCAACGCTGACCGATCTGCATCAAACTCCGGCAGATCAAAATGCGTATGCGTGTCAAACAGTTGCAGTGGCATGCGGGTTACTTATCACCCAGATCGTACTCTTTGAGCAGCTTCTCAGTTTTAGCGTTACTGATTTTTTTAATCAGTTTTTCGGCTTCGGACTGATCACGGATGGTTTTGGTCATGGTAATGGTCGAACCGGTCAAAAACAGCGTCCCCATCACCAGATAACCTTTAATCCACCAATCCGCCGGTAAGAAAAAAATCCCTGCCAGCATCGCGCCCATCGACGCAGCAAAACTCAATTTGACAAAAAACACCCACGAGGCGGAGTCACGTTGAATATGTTCTTCCATTTTGGTCATCCAGTCCGGTTGTTATCACCGAAATATAACAGACTCACGCCCCCGCCACCAACCGCCGCGCACTAATAATCCCTGGTTGCTGCTCCAAGCGTGCCAGCAAGCGTGATAACTGCGCCAAGCCTTTGACTTCAATCATTAAACGCATATTGGCGATGCCGTTCGATTCGCTGATGGTGTTCACTTGGCGGATGTTGATATGATCGGCAAAAATCACCTGCGTCAGGTCTTTGAGCAACCCGCGCCGATCATAGGCTTCGACCACGATTTCGATGGTCTGGCCACGTGTCGGCTGCAACTCCCAATCCGCCTCGATCACCCGCTCCGGCTCGCGCACCAGTAAACGCTGATACTCGACACAGCTCAGATGATGAATGCTGACGCCACGATGCAACGTGATATAGCCGCCAATCGGCTCGCCATGTACCGGCTGACAGCACTGCGCAAAATGCAATTCGACGTTGTCTAGCCCATCAATCAAGATGCCATGCGCCGACAAGGTCTGACTGGCACGCGGATGCAGCGCGGGCTTGAGCACCAGTTCCGGTTCGGCCTGATCAATATGCATCTGCCGATTGATCTGCCGCATCAACTGGGTCAGGGTAATATCACCAGTGACTAAGCCACAGAGGATATCTTCGCCGGTTTTGACATTAAAATGCTGGCTGTAGTCTTTTAAGTCGATGCTCTTGGGATGAATCGCCAAACGCACCAGCTCTTTATTCAGAATATCTTGGCCGATCTCGATGTTTTTACTGCGGTCTTGCTGGCGGAACCAATGCCGCAACTTGTCCCGCGCCCGTGCGGTGCGGATATAACCGAGTGAATTGACCAGCCAATCCCGACTCGGCTCGCGGTCGCGCTTGGTTAGGATTTCGACTTGTTCGCCGGTTTTGAGTTGGTAGTTTAGCGGCACATAGCGTTGGTTGACCCGCGCCGCGTAACAGTGATTGCCGACTTCGGTATGCACATGATAGGCAAAGTCCAGCACAGTCGAGTTTTTCGGTAGCTCTTTGATGTCACCATCGCGGCTAAACACATAAATCTTTTCAAACTCGCCCCAGTCCTGCAAATCATCGGCGTCTTCATCGACACTTGGCGCACTGTCTGAGCGTTCTTGGTAGTTTTCCAGTACCGCGCGCAGCGAATGCAGCTTGTAATTAAAATGCTGATCGTTGGATTTTTTGCTGCCTTCTTTGTAATTAAAATGCGCACAGACGCCCAACTCGGCCTCGTGGTGCATGGTAAAGGTACGAATCTGCACTTCGAGTGACTTGTTTTCGGCGATCACGGCGGTATGCAAAGAGCGATAGCCGTTGGCCTTTGGATTGGTAATATAGTCGTCGAACTGATCGGGAATATGTCGCCACAACTGATGCACGATACCCAGCGCGTGATAGCAGTCCGGCACGGTTTCGACCAATACCCGCAAGGCGCGAATGTCATACAACTGATCAAACGACAGTTGCTTGCTTTTCATTTTGCGGTAGATCGAATAGATATGCTTGACCCGTCCGCTGACATCGGCAGCAATGGCTTGGGTTTGCAGTTCGGCACGCAATAAATGGATGACTTTTTGAATATATTGTTCACGCTCGATGCGTTTTTCGTTGAGCAGTTTGGCGATTTCTTTATAGCGTTCCGGCGCAAGGAAGCGAAACGCGATATCCTCAAGTTCCCATTTCAGTTGCGCAATCCCGAGTCGATGTGCCAACGGGGCATAAATGGTCAAAATCTCCCGCGCTACCCGCTCTTGACGATCACGCGACGCGCCAGACAACTCACGCACAGCAAAGGTACGCTCGGCCAGCTTAATCAACACCACACGCACGTCTTCGGTGACCGAAATCAACATCTTATAGATGCCGGACAGATGCTCACGCTGATTGTTGGTAAAATGATCTTCGAGGCGTTTGTTTTTTTCGATCAAGTCAGACAGGCGACCCATCGACAAGGTATCGCGCACCAAGGATTGTACATCCGCACCAAAAAACGCGCCAACTTCATCCAGATTGACGATCTGCTCACGCACACTACGAAATAGCAATGCGGCGACCAAGGTTTCTTCATCGACACGCAGATGCGCCAAAATATCCGCCATACCCAACCCTGTTAGGTAGGCACTTGACCGACAGGTATAGCGCGCATCAAACGCCCGCGTTGACACCAACGTACAAGCACGGCGCAATAAGACCAAGTCTTCGACATCAAGCTGATGACACAGACGGGTCAGCCATGTTTCCAGATCGATTTCGGCGGCGGATGCCAGCGTCTTCACAGCCGTCTGCGCACCATCATCCTGATGGCGGGGCAGCTCCTCACGAATCTTGACCATTTAGCTGCTCCTCTACTTCGATTTAGGCCGCCACAGCAACACCGCAACTGCTGATGCGTGGTGCTGTGTCGCAGCAAGCGCACATCCTATGCGCCGTATGAACGTCAATTTTTTACACACTCAACTGATCAGGCCAACGATTTTAGCCAGATCAAACTGTTACTGCTGCTAGCTGTCAGCTAGACGCGCTCAAACAAGGCAATCGACTCGACATGCCCAGTATGGGTAAACATGTCCATTACACCGGCTTTTTTGATGCGATAGCCCTTGCCGACCAGTATACCAGCGTCACGCGCCAAGGTCGCGGGGTTACACGAGACGTAGACAATTCGCTTGGCATTAAACCGATCCAAGTAGTGCATCACTTCTTCTGCCCCACTGCGTGGCGGGTCGATCAGCAGCGCGTCAAAGCCCTGCACCGCCCACGGCTGCTGCGAAAAATCCTTAGTCAAGTCTTGTGCATAAAACTCGACGTTGCTCAGGTTGTTCAACTTGGCATTTTCAAAACCACGCTCGACCATCTCGGCACTGCCTTCGACCGCGATCACATGGCCAGTTTCACCAACGCGCTTGGCCAGCGGCAACGAGAAATTGCCTAACCCGCAGAACAGATCCAGCACCCGCTCACCGGCTTTAAGATCCAGCAAATCACAGGCCAGCGTGACCATTTGGCGGTTAATGTCGCGATTGACTTGGGTAAAATCCAGCGGTGAAAATGCAAACCGAATGCCAAAATCTGGCAAGTCATAATGCAGACGCATCGGTGCATCTGGCTGATCAACCCGATGTACTGTGTCGTAGCCTTTGGGTTGTAGGTACAACTGCCAGCCGAGTGGATTGGTAAACGCCAGCAGTTTGGCCAGATCCTCATCGGTCAGCGGCTGCATATGCCGCACGATCATCGCCACACCATCGTCGCCGACGGCCATTTCAAGCTGTGGTAAGTCTTCTCGAATACTCAACGTGGAAAACAGTGTTTTAAGCTCGCCGATCCGCTCACCGATCTGCGCATCAAGCACTTTACACACACCAATCTCAGCGAGGAAATTGCTGTTACGCTCACGGAAACCGACCAACATGCTTTCTTTTTTATGCACATAGCGCATACCGAGCCGTGCCTTGCGCCGATAGTCGGTCTGAGTTGAGCGCAGTGGCGGCAGCCATTCGTCTGGAGTCAGATCGCCAAAGTGCTTAAAGTGCTGCGCCAGTACGCTTTGTTTAAAGCTAATTTGCGCATCGGTTGACCAGTGCTGCAAGCTACAGCCACCACACACGGTAAAATGCGGGCAAATCGGCTCGACCCGATCCGGCGACGGATTGCTGATCTCGAGTGCGTCGGCTTCTTCGTATTTACCAAACGATTCGGTGATTTTGGCGGTGACGGTTTCGTTGGGTAAACCAAAAGAAACAAAGACTTTTTTGCCGAGCTTGGCCGGATTATGCTCAGGATGGTCGCTGTAGTGGGCGACGCCGCGACCTTCGTGCGAGAGGGATTCGATGGTAAAGGTCAGCGGGGCTTGCTGGCGGAGCTTTTCGCGTTGCTTGCGTCTCAAGGTTGTATCCAAACAGGTTTAAAAATTGGCGCAAGTATAACGGATTGTCAGAGGGTGTGCTTGGGGGTGGAAAGAAGGGCTTGATGTTTGGCATTCACTTTGATCATGCCAATCACACCGTATTCCTACACGGACTGAAACACTTTTTCATGTTGTAGAATCAAATACTTTGAGTAACTCCAACACCAATAACAACTCTTCATACAGCCGAATAAGCTCATATGGCCAAATTTGCACCACCAATAAACGTTCAGGTTTTGCATATAGCTTTGCAGTTAAATACAACTGTTCCGCATCGTCGATGAGCAAAACCATTACGTCATCCGTCGTTTCCCCCCATTGCATCAGCCGACATACATCTACACTGTCGCTGCTTTGATTAAAAAACACAGCGTCAAAACGCGCCTCTATCGGCAAATGAGCAGTGCTATTTTTATTGTTTTTAAAGCAGAGCGTGGTTTTCAGGCGGTTGACTTCTAAAAACAAACCATGTCGAAAAGCAGGTAAATACACATGGCTATCAATAGGGCAAATATTCTGACCCGCAATATAGATTTTGACATCTCGAAGCAGCGCGTTGGGCTCGATTACACCGATTTCAAATGCAATTTTTGATAGATCACCAATCACCTGCACGGGAATCACCCTAACATGCCTTTATGCCGCCCTTCTGCCAAAAAATCCTGCGTCAGTTGCAGCCACTCCTCATGCCCACCGAGATCCAGCGCACCACGCAGCAACTGCCAACGCAAATAAATCAACCACGTATTCAGCACATCACTTTCACAATATTGCGTCAACTCTGACCATTGCCCCGCCCGCACCATCCCCACGACATCATAACCACTGGTACCCTGCTTACCGGCAAAACCCAACAACTGCGCGACATGATCGAGTTTCTGAAAGTTGCGATTATTAAACATCGCCAACACGTCCATCAGATCAGTGTGACGTTGGTGATAGCGGTTTTGGTAATTGTTATAGCGTTTTTGCACGTCGTGCTCGCCTTGATCAAGCAGCCCGACCGCAGACAATTTATGCAACATCGCCCGATATAAAATCACTGGAATATCAAAGCCAGAACCATTCCAACTGACTAAGGTCGGTTCACGTTTATCAAACACCCCAAGGAATTTTTCGAGAATCTGTGCTTCGGTCAGATCGGCTTGGCTAAACGAAAACAGCTTCATGCTGCCATCTTCGATCCACAGCCCTGAAATACAGACGATCTCATGAAATGGCAAACGCGGAAAATCCTGTCCGGTTTCTTGTTTACGCAGATTGGCGAGCGCGAGCGCTGCTTCAGCGTCGGGCAAGTCCAACTGATGAATCCGCTTGCCGGTTTCGACATCTTCAACCGTTTCAATATCAAACACCAAAATCGGCAAATGAATCATGCTTCTATTCCTTATGGCAAGCCACTACAGTAAGTCGTTATTGCACAGGGATGAAAACACTTGGAACTGTTTGAGCCATGGATGGCGAGTCTTCCAAGTGTAAGGGCTTTTGCTTACTTTTGGCCTGTCAAAAGTGAGGCCAGCCGCAGGCATAAAACAGAAAAACGACTCAACACCGTTTGAGCCATCTCAAAAACGCAGGAAACTTAATCCAATACCGAAAACAATCCAGTCGATAGATAACGATCACCACGATCACACACAATACAGACAATCACCGCGTCAGGACACTGCTCCGCGACACGCACTGCCGCCCAAACCGAACCACCCGACGACACACCCGCACAAATGCCTTCCTTTTGTGCCAAAGCACGCATGGTTTTTTCGGCCTCGAACTGCGGAATATCCATGATTTGATCGACGCGAGACGCATCAAAAATCGTCGGCAAATACTCGGTCGGCCAGCGCCGAATCCCTGCAATTTGTGCGCCGTCAGCCGGTTGTAAGCCGATGATTTGAATATCGGGATTTTGCTCTTTCAGGTATTTGGACACGCCCATAATCGTGCCTGTCGTGCCCATTGAGCTGACAAAATGAGTAATTTTACCGCCGGTTTGCTGCCAAATCTCAGGGCCTGTGGTCAGATAGTGCGCCAGTGGATTGTCTGGATTACCGAATTGATTCAGCACTTTACCCTTGCCTTCGGCTTGCATTTTTAAGGCCAGATCACGCGCGCCTTCCATGCTGGCTTCTTTGGACACTTCAATCAATTCAGCGCCATATGCCCGCATCGCGTCTTTGCGCTCTTGGGTCGCCCCACTCGGCATGATCAGAATCATCTTATAGCCACGCATCGCCGCAACCATCGCCAAGGCAATGCCGGTATTGCCGCTGGTCGCTTCGATCAAGGTATCACCGACTTGGATATCGCCACGTCGCTCGGCCTGCATGATCATGTTGTAGGCGGGACGGTCTTTTACCGAGCCTGCCGGATTGTTGCCTTCGAGTTTGGCCAGTACGGTCGCTTGGGTGTGCGCTGCCATGCGCTGCAAGCGCACCAGCGGGGTGTGACCGACATAATCATCAAGGGTTGCATAATGTTGGGCGATATCAGTCATGGCGTAACGGCAACCGTGCAAAAGATCAGGCTGCTATTGTAGTGAAAAACCAGTGAAGCTGCATTAGCGATGCGACGCAGTCTTTTTAGGACAAATAAGGAAAATCAATAATTTGTGATCCTAGTCACAACAATTATGCTAATTCCTGCTTCATGTCCAACAGCCGATCCGGCTCGGCAAACTCAGTGCGACTATTAAACTTCTCTAGTTTCCACAAAGACGGATGGCAATAAAAAACCCTAGAGTCTTGTAAACTCTAGGGTTCGTAGGTTGCCTTGGGCTACCGTGTACATATGTTTGGTGCGGATAAGAGGACTTGAACCTCCACGTCTTGCGACACTAATACCTGAAACTAGCGCGTCTACCAATTCCGCCATATCCGCAGTACCGTGGGGCGACATCATAAAGACCGCATTGGGCTGCGTCAAGTATTTTTTCAATTTTTCAAAACAGATTCACCACACGGCACTGCGCTAGACAGACTCAATGCCAGCACAGCACTGTGCTAAACTGGTGTCCATTGAGTTTTAATGTGAAGTTGATCCATGAGCTGGCAAGACCCTGAAGCCGCGAACGAGGCCGCGCGATACGCCTCCCCGATTCCAAGCCGCTTACTCATTGGGCAAATTTTAGCCCAGCACGTCATGTCACATGGCGAATTGGTGCAGCATTTTGATTTGGTGGAGCCAGATGCGATCGAAGCACTGAGTCGCCGTTTGGGTGCAATGGTGCGTGATAGCCAACTGGTGATGACCGATGACTATCCGCCGCGTTATCGGCCAATCGCTGAACAAGACTTAATCACCGGCACGGTACAGGCGAATGTAAAGGGCTTTGGTTTTGTGCTGGTCGAAGGCATGCAGGATTTATTTTTGCCCGAGCGTGAAATGCGTGCGGTGTTTGATGGTGACGTGGTACGGGTACGCACGACTCGCGCCGATCAACGTGGCCGCTTGATGGCCAAAATCGTCGAAGTCGTGAGTCGCGGTCAGCAAGAGTTTATCGGCCAAGTCAAACTGCTCGATGGCGAGTACTTTATCCAACTGGGCAATCCGCACAGTCACCAACCGATTGCGATGGAACCGGAACAGCTTAAAGCAGCCAATGTCACGGTCGGTGACGCAGTACGCATCAAGATCGACGAATGGCCAAGCGGCGATGAATATGCCAATGGTCATATCGTGCAGTCTTTGGCAGATCGGGTCGATACACAGATCATCATTCCAAGCACTTTGTTAGACTTTGATCTGCCGCATGTGTTCTCCGAAGACGTGCTGAAAGAAACCAACAAATACAAAGAACCCGCCGCAAAAGACCGTAAAGATCGGGTCGATCTGCGTGAGTTGCCGTTGGTGACGATTGACGGGTTAGACGCACGCGACTTCGATGATGCGGTATATGCCGAAAAACGCGCCGGTGGTGGCTTCCGCTTGGTGGTTGCGATTGCTGATGTCAGCTACTACGTCAAACCCAACACCGCACTCGATGAGGAAGCGCAAGCGCGCGGCACTTCGGTGTATTTCCCGAACCATGTTGTGCCAATGCTGCCTGAAGCATTATCAAACGGTCTGTGCTCATTAAAACCGAACGTAGATCGGCTGTGTATGGTCTGCGACATGACCTTATCGCGCGCCGGTCGAGTGACCAGCTATCAGTTTTATAATGCGGTGATGCACTCCAAAGCACGGCTGATCTACGATCAAGTCGCCGAATATCTGGGCGGTGACGACAGCATTGTGCCGGATTTACCGGATGTCAAAAAATCGCTGAACACCCTGTACCAACTGTATCAGGTGATGCTCGGTGTGCGCGCCGAACGGGGTGCGATGGAGTTTGAAACCACCGAAACCTATATGCTGTTCGATGAGCAAGGCGGGATTACTGAGATTAAACCGCGTGGCCGCAACGATGCACACCGCTTGATCGAAGAGTGCATGCTGCTGGCCAACGTCAGTGCGGCAGATTTTGCGCTCAAGAACGAGCTGCATGTACTGTACCGCAACCATGAGCCGCCAGAAAGCACCCGTGTGCAAAAAGTACGCGACTATGTGCGGTTGCTTGGACTGACTTTCCCAGAAAAGCCCACGCAAGCCGATTACCAAGCGATTATCACCGCCACTCGTGAGCGGATTGACGCGCCCAGTATCCATAGCGTGCTGCTGCGCTCGATGATGCAAGCCTATTATGGTCCGGACAATCTGGGGCATTTTGGTCTGGCCTATGATGCATACAGTCACTTTACCTCGCCGATTCGCCGTTATCCGGATCTGTTGTTACATCGGGCGATCAAGGCACATCTGGCGCAACAGCCTCAACCACTCGATGAGCAACAACTCGAAAATGCCGGATTGCACTACTCGCTGACCGAACGCCGTGCTGATGAAGCTGCCCGTTCTGTTATGAGTTGGCTGAAGTGCCATTACATGCAGCAGCATCTTGGTGAGGAGTTTGACGGTACAGTGAGCGCGGTGACCGAGTTTGGCTTATTTGTCACTTTAAACAGTCTGTATGTCGATGGACTGGTACACGTACGCAATATGGGCAATGATTACTTTGAGTTTGATCAAGCCAGCCAGACCTTAAATGGTCGCGGGCATGGACAACGCTTTGCCTTGGGTGATCAACTGCGGGTTAAAGTCGCAGGCGTGAATCTGGATGATCGTAAGGTAGACTTTGAACTGGTCAAACAACTGACCAGTGCAGGACGACCCCTCCGGCAAAAAGCCCCACGCACCGCCGCCCCTGCGACACCCACCAGCAATCCCAAAGCCACCGGCACGCGTCCAAGTCGTGGGGGCAGTCGGCGCACTACACCGCCCAACCCAGAGGCAACAGCGGGCGCAAACATCGCAATCGCCAAACCAGCCCAAAAAGCAGCCCAGAAGTCGGCACAGCCACGCCGTAAATCGATACGACCCACGACTATCACCCCAGAAGTGGTGGCTGAGGTACAAGCGGTACTATCGACTGGTCTGCCGGAGGCAAGCAGCTTGATTGAGCCGGTATCGACAAAAAAGCCGAAAAAAACCGCTGCCGAAAAAGCCGCGAAAAAGGCCAAAGCTAAAGCGAAAAAAGCGGCAGACACCGACAAAAAACCCAAAAAAGCTAAGGCTAAAAAAGCCAACGCCAAGAAAAAGGCGGACTAGCGCGTTGTACTAACGTAAAAATGCCCTGAATGTTCAGGGCATTTTTTTAACAGCTCAGTGTGAAAGACTTACTGGGCATCGCGACTACGCAGATACTCGATTAGTGCACGACGACCTTGCTCACCAGTCACACCACCCGCAATCACTGTTTGGGTTGCGCTGGGGAAGTAGAACGCATGGGGTGCATTCGCGCCACGCACTGGGTTCAGCAAGTTCTCCAAACCACTGATCGCGTCTTCACCCTCGACTGAGCCGTTATGCAAAAACTCGTCTTTGGTGTTCAGACCTAACAGTAATGGTTTAGCGTAACCCGGTTTTTTGCCAGCGTTGCCTTTCGGCTCGCCGCGAATACTCGCATCGAGCACCACCAAGGCCAGATCATAATCAGGGCTTGGACCTGCCGTGGTTTTTTGGATGTTGGTAATGCCTTTGGCCGAGCGATCCAGCAAGGTCAGTAGACTTGCCGTCTCGGCATACGGACGATAGAGCGATTCCAGCGTGCGAATCCGATCGTTTTCAACTGGCTTGGTTGGATCTGCAGTATGACAGGCAGCACAGTTTGCCCCACCAGCATCGCGCGATGCATTAAAAATCTGCTCACCCAATGCCACTTGCGCAGCATTTAGATTGCTCGGTGCTTTGGGCGGTTTGAGTTGATTGGTATACGCATTCAAAGCCAAGAGTTTGGTTTGATCGACACGGCGACCGACTGGCCCTTCTGCTGACCCCACCGCAATACCTGTGCGTGCCACTTGGACATACGGAATCGCATCTTTGGTGGCAACATTGGCGGCAATCACATTGGTGTCGCGCAATACTTTTTCATAGCGGGTGGCGATTTCATCACCGACTGGACCTGCCAAGAAGTTCAAGAAGCCTTTGCCTTCAGTGGTCAACAGGCTGGTTGGGTCGAGTGCCACGGTGTAGACTAGATTATTGAAGTCTTCGAGCTTTTCAAAAGCCCCACTGCTGCCCCATGGCGCAGCCAAATCGGTCCGATAAAATGGTGGAATATAGGTCGCATTACCAATCCCATCTGGTGTCGCATCAAACGAACTCAGTGGGTAATGGCGCAGACCAGCAGCATTCATGCCGGTCAAGTAAGCACGCGCATCGGCAGTTTGTTGTGCGATCGTGTCGGTGCTTTTAATCCCTGCAAACTCACCGCCACGCCCCAACGTTGCGCCACCCAAACCATCATAGGCTAACTGTAAAAACGGCAAATAGGCCAGTGGATTATCCGCTGCCGCAAAAATCGCGCCGACATCGAGCTTTTCAGCGACCACACCGTCTACTTGCTTACCGACTGAACCCGCCAAGCCAGCAAAACCCGCAGGAACGACCGAGTTATCGGTGGCCGCATGACACAACGCACAGGACACACCGACTTTATCGCCACGCCCTAAATCCAACGAATCACGCGCATTAAAGCGAGGATCACTGCCCAACGGCTTGCGCTTGCCCTGTGCATCAAACGGGACAACCCCGATCACCGCGCCTTCATTAATCAAAGCCAGTGTCACCGCAGGATTGGCCAGCACAGTTTCGGTCGCTGGCGTACCTGCATTGATTTTGGCCAATGCATCGGTCAAAGCGGCGGCTGTGGCAGGTGATAATGCTTCGACGTTGACGTTCAGCCCCAATGACAACGCGGCCAATGGCGTAACGCCTGCTTTGGCAATTCCTTGTGGCAGGCGCATCGCGTCTGTCCAGAATTTTTCGTTGCCAAAAGTTTCTTGGCTAAACACCTGCTTGCCCTGCGCGACCATCTGCGTTTGGGTCGGCTGAGCGGCTATCGTTGGCTCATCTGATGATGAGTTAAAGCAGGCCGTCAGCAGTGTTGCGGCAAACAAACCGCTCGAAACCATTAAGGCGGCGCGTGACAGTCGATTCGGTGAAACTGGGATGGACGGCGCATGCTGCGCATCCACTTCCGGTGGCATAGACATGTTGTTCTCCATGATGTGCTCGCACAGGTCGTGCTATACCGTATGGCTTGCTATTTGATCGCATCCCCACCCGATGCCAATCCCCTTAAACATGCGGTGTCAAAACCAGAACTGTGGGTGTTCGTGTTACTAATACGAGAGATGATGAATTTTGGATTCAAATATGCTGGTTTAATGTTGTGTCACACATCGAAGCAGCGTAAATATATCTATCCCGCACACAAAAACGCCACCGCTCAGGGTGACGTTTTTGGAGTGCATTTAGGGATATATCTTGCGATGCAGAGAATGGATCAATAGCGTTTTTTTAGGGCGATTGCCGTCTGCTCTGGCAAATCGGCAGCCTCCAAGAAGCGCACCTTGCCGCCATGGCTCAAAGTCACCTCGATGATTTCATCCACCACATCGTCTAACGCGCCAGCCTGATCCACAGCAGAATCCAGCAACGTCACATGATGAGTATCAGGATCAATTTTTCCGGCTTGTACAAAGCCCTTGCGCACAAACAAAGTATCGGCGCGCCCTTCTACCGCAGCACGATAGATCGACGAAAACTCAGTCACCAGCTGATTTGCACCGATGGCCTGCCCGATTTCATCTTGAGCCGCTTTGGCTTGCTGTTGACGATACGCCGCAACTGCCGCTTGAACATCAGCCACAATTTTAACGGCATCGGCTTTTAGATCGGCTGAATTGGTCACTGAGCCTACAATTTGATTGGGTTGATCACAGACTTCAGCGTATAGCGCGGTGTTGCGTGCGTCGCCGACCACGATGAGTGGCAAACGATTCTGGCCTTGAATCTCTTGCACGCTTTTATCAATCCGATTCAAAAACTCTTTTAAGTAGTTATCTTCATTCGATGCCTGTGAACGATCCGCGCCGCTGGTGGTATATAGGCTGTTGTTTTCAATGGGGAAGGTTAAGCCTTGTAGTGGTGTTTCTGCCCCAAACTCTCGCACCACCTGACCATTAAACGCCTCGATCAAACGACCTTGCTCACGGGTCACCACCACGATGTAATAGTGCACTGCACTGTTGATTTCGCGCACCACATCACGGGTGGCAAAATTACCATCCACAATCACACGCGGCTTGACCGCAAACGGCAAGCGCTCAACTTGCGCTTGATCAGCAGTCGCAAAAATCGCCAAGCTGTCTAAATTATAATTGTGATCTAAATCCGCTGTGACTCGCTCAACTTGTGCCAATACTGCCTCAGCATGGCGTTTATCATATTGTGCATGCAGACGATCACTGAGGGTTTTAAGCGCGTTCTTGACTGCGATTGCATCTTGTTGGTTGTCGGGGAACGTCCGGTGGGTCGGCACAAACACACTGACCGCTGGATCAGCCTGCACACTGCGTAGCTGTTGAAATAGCGACTCTAAATTCATCAACATTCTCCTGAAATGAATCGTACTTGACCTGTTTGGGTTTCGCCTTGCCTCCTCGTAAGGCTGAGGCAGTTTTATTACTTTACGCGGCTTTACGACGCAGTCTTGTTCTAAAAACACTAAAAAATACAGCCCTTTGGTCTTGGCTTTGTTGCTTGTTTGCAAGTAATACTTGTCACGGCAGTAGATTACCTGCACCTTATGCTACATAGCCACAATTTCAATGTTTGGTTTTAATGTTTGGTCTTCATGTTTGGTGAGCCTTGTATGACTGCTGTCGCCGTATCCTCTTCCGTCCTCCCTCCTGCCAGCCTACCGCTGCCCGACTTTGCCAAGCTGACCCTCGACCAGCTTAAAACTGACGTACAGCAAGCACTGAGCAACGCCACTGCAATTTTGTCTAAAGCCGAACTAGCCACAGACGCAGCCCATCTGATCGCCGCGCTTGATCTGGCCGAAAACCAACTACAACAAGTCTGGGGCATCCTGTCTAATCTAAACGCCACGCGTAACACGCCAGAACTGCGTGAACTATACAATCAGCTACTGCCTGAGCTTTCGCGTTATTACACCGAACAAGGCCAAAACCAGCACCTGTATCAGCACTATCTGAGCTTGCACGATGCGGCGGATTTTGCCAGACGCAGTGCCGCTGAACAAAGCGCGATCACCTTGGCACTGCGGGATTTTCGGCTGTCTGGTGTGGCACTTGAAGGTGAGACCAAACAACGATTTGCGGCAATCAGTGAGCGTTTGTCGCAGTTGTCCTCGCAGTTTTCTGATCATTTGTTAGATGCAACGCAAGCGTTTGTGCTGCCGCTAGACGATGCACAACTGTCCGGTCTACCGGCCAGCAGCGTGGCACTATTGCGCCAGCTTGGCCAGCAGCGCGGGCTTGAACAGCCAGCCGCCACACTGGATGCCCCTGCCTATATGGCAATCCAAACCTACGCCGAAGACCGCGCGCTACGCGAAACGCTGTACCGCGCCTATGTCACCCGCGCCTCCGAACTCGGTGATCCAGCCCACGATAACAGCGACTTGATGGCCGAAATTTTACAACTGCGGCAAGAAAAAGCCGCGTTGCTTGGGTTTGCCAATTACGCCGATTTATCTCTGGCCAGCAAAATGGCCGATGATGTCGATCAGGTGATTCAGTTTTTGCAAGATTTGGCCGCGCAAGCCCGTCAACCGGCTTTAGATGATCTGGCACAACTGCAAGCTGAGGCTGCAACCTTGGGCTATGATCAACTGCAACCTTGGGATACAGCCTATCTCTCCGAAAAAATTAAACAGCGTGAATACAATCTATCGCAAGAAAGCCTGAAACCTTACTTTCCTGCACCAGTCGTGATTGAGGGTCTATTTAAAATTGCCGAACGTTTATACGGCATTCAAATCCAACCAAAAGCCACCTCGGTCTGGCATGAGCAGGTCAGTTATTACGAAATCTCTGAACACGATCAAGTGATTGGCGGATTTTATTTTGATCTGTATGCCCGCAGTGACAAACGCGGCGGGGCATGGATGAGCGGCTATCGTTCACGCGTGACAGGCAGCGACGGCGAGCAAGCACCAGTGGCGTTTATGGTCGGCAACTTTGCCCCACCAGTCGGTGACCAGCCAGCACAACTGACCCATCAGGAATTGATCACGCTGTTTCATGAGTTTGGTCATGGCCTACATCATCTATTAACCGAAGTCGGCGTGCTGTCCGTGGCGGGGATTCATGGCGTAGCATGGGATGCGGTCGAGCTACCCAGTCAATTTATGGAGTTTTGGACGTGGGAGCCGGAAGCATTGGCCTTGATCAGCCAACATGTCGATACCGGCGAAATGCTGCCCAAACACCAACTCGATGCACTGCTGTCGGCGCGGTTTTTCCAAAGTGGCTTACAGACCTTGCGGCAGATCGAGTTTGCTTTGTTTGACTTAGAGATTCATCGCAGCAATCCCGCGTTAGATGCACAAGGCGTGCAAACGACGCTGGATGCGGTGCGTGCACAAGTGGCGGTCAGCACCCCACCAGCATATAACCGCTTTCAGCATGGTTTTAGCCATATTTTTGCTGGGGGCTATGCGGCGGGTTATTACTCATATAAGTGGGCCGAGGTGCTGGCCTCCGATGCGTTTGATCGCTTTGAGCAAGAGGGGATTTTTAATACCGATACCGGCAAAGCATTTCGGCAGCAGATTTTAGCTGTCGGTGGCAGTCGTCCGGCACAGGACAGCTTTGCCGCGTTTCGTGGTCGTGCGCCGTCGATTGCAGCGTTGTTACGGCATAGTGGTTGGTCAACTCAGCCTACTGCCACAACAGCGAGCGTAACAGCATGAGCCAGCCCATTAAAAAACGCTTTATTGCAGGGGCAAAATGCCCCGCTTGTGGGGCAGCAGATCGGGTAATACTGATGATCAGCGTGGATGACGAGTGGATTGAGTGTATCGAGTGTGACCACAGCGAGCGGCGGCCAACGGAAGTCGTGACCAAAGATCCTGATCATGTTGCCGCACAAGCAGATGAAGTCGGTGTGGTGCAGTTTAAACCGTTGCGGTAGACTCACGGCTCAATCAAAATAACTCACCGCTTGATATGAGCCGAACGTCTATGACCACATCAACCCAGCCACCTGATCCAGCCAATCCAAACCGCCGCCTCCTCATTGGAGCGCTGTGTGGTGCGGCAGCAGTTCTGCTGTTGGTGATCGCGATTTTAATTGGTTATTGGCTGGGTCGTACCAGCCAACCGAATGTGACCACAAACGGCACAGCAGTCGCAAACCCTGCCCTAGCAACGGCGACCACAACAACTGCTCCAAGCTTTTTACCCGCTGTCATCACTGAACCTGTGGACGCTGTCGAGACTGATCCGCTGCTGACTGCACCACTTCCGACCGATCCTGCGCTCGCTGCCGAAGAAGTCGACCGACTGAGTGACGAACAGCAACGCTTGGCCGCACAAAAACAAACCCTGAGCCAACAGGTCACCGATTCCAACCAACTGATCGAGCTCAAAGCCGAACAGATTCGACTACTAGAAGCTGAACTCGCTAAAACACCCTAAAACACATCAAGCCTGACAGGATGCTGCCGTGGTTTTGTGACAGCCTGCTATGATGCGGCGTGTTTTGCGTTGGCAGTCTCGCTTTGTCCTCATCCTCTGCACTCTCCTCACCAGCACAATCGGTGCTGACCGGTTTAATCCTGCTCACGGTATCGGCATTTTTGTTTGCCAGTATGGGCGTCTTGATTCGGATGGCCTCCGAAACCGTCGATAACCCAACCGTGGTATTTTTTCGCAATCTGGTTGGTCTGCTGGTGCTGTTGCCGTTTTTTTTGATCAAAGGCGTGCATCAACTCAAGACCCAGCGCATTTGGATGCACACATGGCGTTCCTTGGTCGGCCTACTGGCGATGTATGGCTTTTTTTATGCGATTGCACACCTCAAGCTCAGTAATGCGATGGTGTTTACCTATTCATCACCGATTTTTATCCCGCTGGTGGCATGGTTATTTTTAAGAGAAAAAATGACCAGTCTGATGTGGCTGGCGGCGGGCATCGGCCTATGTGGGGTGCTGCTGGTTGCCAAACCCGATCAAGCCCTATTTAACCTCTTGTCAGCGATTGGACTGGCATCGAGTTTCTTAGCAGCGATGGCTTTTGTCACGGTACGCGCCATGAGCAGCACAGAGCCTGCCAGTCGTATCGTGTTTTATTTTTGCTTGATCGGTACGCTGATTTCGGCAGTGCCAATGTTTTGGCTATGGCGACCCTATCAACCGCGTGAGCTGTTACTGTTGGCGGGTGCGGGGATTTTGGCGACGATTAGTCAGTTATTTTTATCCACTGCATATCGCTATGCACCCGCAGGACAGATCGGCCCCGCCAATTATATGGCGATTATTTTTGCTGGTTTATGGGCAGCACTGATCTGGCAAGAATATCCTGACCTCACCAGCATCATCGGCATGCTGGTGATTTTGGTGGCATTGATTTTGTGTATGCCGTACTGGCAAAAAACCAAAAATACCAACTCACAACCCTAACCCCGTCCAAAAAATGCGCATAAAAAAGCGGCCATTGTGATGACCGCTTTTTTTGTAATGGATAAACGATTAGTTGGCGTAGAGTTTCGGGAACAGATCCGAGAACACAAACGGCACATAAGCGACGACCAGCAACGTAATCAACATGATCACGAATGGCAGAATCCAGCGCTCATACCGATAGTAGAAGCTCTTGTCTCTGACCTCGGCATCTGCTTCGTCCATCTCTTTTTCACCGACCACCTGTCGCGCCAGCAATTGGTTCAGTGCCACCGGTGGTGACAGATAACCCAACTCAAACGCGGCCAGTACGATCATCCAGAAGTGAATCGGATCAATGCCATTGGCATATGCAACCGGTGCAATCGTGGCCGTGACCAGAATCACCGCACCGAACGGATCCATCACCATCCCGACAAACACCAACAGCACCAGCAAAATGGTGATGGCCACCAACGGGCTGGCCAAATCAGTCGGAATCGCGTGCATCACGTCTGAACGTTCGATCAAACCACCCACACTGACCGTCAAGGCCATCAGCATGATCAACGCACCGATATGCCCCATTGCTTCATGCGTGGCATTAAACACCGCTTGACCGAAGCCAATCCGACGCTCTTTACCTTGTGGGTCATTGGTACGTAAAAAATCTGACTGCTTTGGCTTGTCCAACTGTACTTCAGCGGCTGCCGTGTTGGCAGATGCAGGCACAGCAAGCGGCACAGTCTGTGCAGGATCGCGTTGCAACTTATCCCAAGCCACAATCGCCAGCATGATAAATGGCAGAATCAACGGCGCAGTAAACTCATCCAGCTTCGTATCCAGCAGGAAGTAATACGCGGCCACGACTGCAACCACCACCACGATGTAGGGCGCAACTGGACCAAATGCACGAACTGAAGGACGCATGGCCTGAGCCGGCGGTGCAATCCGTACTTTTTGATCGGCAAGGAACAAGGAGAAAATCAACAGCAAGGTCGAGGACACTAAGAAAATGAACATGCCGTGACCATACAAGAGGTCAGTAGTCACTTCACGGTTCATTGCTGCGATGACCACAATCAACAAACACGGCCGCAACACCACACCGAGCGAGCCGGACATTGCGGTTGCTGCAAGGGCATACTGACGACGTGCGCCAGAATTCAACACTTCTTTATAAATGATCGCACCTGCCGCGATCACGAAAATCCCAGACGCACCCGTGTACGCAGTCAACACCGCAGCACCGAGCATCAAAATCCACGTCAGTAGCTCAGGCGAGAGCTTCCAAGGGCGTAGGATATTAATAAACAAATCCACGACGCGAGTTTGCTTGAGCAACATCCCGATCCAGATGAACAACGCCAAGTTCAGGAACAAGCTGGCATATTCGATCAACTGACCCAGATAAATCGCCTGACCGGTTGGATAACCTTGGAAGAAGATAAACGGAATACCGGTGATGATCGCCATTGAGGCGTACAGCGGAATCGCTAGACCCGCCAACCCAAGGCTTCCACCTTCTTTGGTCGGTGCTGGCGGTTTGACTGTTTTATATAGGCTTACCAACAACAAGATTGCAAACAAGCCAATCCACAGCACGTTGACCACGATACTCAGCGGGTCTAGTTCAAGACCTGTGGTACGACGTGAGAAAAAGTACGATACTGATGAAAACAGCAGTAAGCCGTTAGCAATCACCATCGATACGCCATACACGGTAAAGTCGATTTTGGTCGATGGTGGGCGAATCCCAATGTGATGCACACCAAATGTGGTGCGAATTGCAGCAATCGCAATTAACAACACCAAAATCACGGAGCGATGATCCATCCCGAAACGGAAAATCGCAAAAAATGCAGTTTCAAAAGTGCGGTAAGCTTTTACTGTTGGCGTGATGTGTGAACTAATCACCTCATACATCGCAAATCTATCTTGGCACAGCTTTTGTGCCGCCACGAGCGACTGACGGGTCTGCTCAGGATCTTTGGCCTCACCAAACAAATCACCAAACAAATCATCCGCAGGCTTATTCATTTCCTGCTGGACTTGCGCATCAATGTCTGCGTTGGGGTCACACGCGGGCTTCTCAGGATTAGCCCGCAGGAACGAGTACTGGACACCGGCATCTGGATCGCCAAACATCCTCTCGCCCATCCGGAGCAACTGACCATGAATCATCGAACCCGTGCCGATGACCAAGGTCAAGACCAACAATAGAAGAACCGATATGGTCGCCAGCCGATCTGGCCAGGACCGCTGTAAATTCTCAGGGCTCTGCATGACATCCTACTTGTTGTTTTGGACAAGAATATGAATGGAGTGTTCCATTCGCCTAATCGGTAATTTTAAGCAATCTTACTCGACGTCCGATTGTCAGACAGATCTTTCCAAATGCTACTAATTACTGATTGCATAATGCACGATTGCAGCGATTTTTTGTACGGCTGAGGGCATTTTTAGAGTAAAAACTTGGTTTTTTTGTGTCAATTGACCGGTTGTTGTGGATGATTTTCTACAAAATGACCAAAAACACCACTCAGGACTAACACAACGGCCACGCCAAAATAATGTGCTTGTGTTAAAACCGGCGCACCGATCAGTTCAGCGGAAGATTGTCCAACAATCCAGTTTTCTAAAATTAGTTTTATTGTTAAGCCAAACAACAAAATCAGTGCCACCATACGATCAGCACGACTCAGCAGTGCATGCGCCGCAGCAGAAAAATAAATTCCATGTAAGATTCCAGACAGTCCTGCGTAGTGGTATAGATTTGGTAGCATCAGATAAAACAGCAAGCTTAATAAAGGACAGCCTAGTAACAGTAATAGCCATAGGCGACGTGTGGGATAAGTCGGGAAAATCCACGGGAGTAACAGCAGCGCAGTGAGATTGAGCGCAACATGTGCCCAGCCCACATGCACCCAATGCGCAGTCCACAAACGCCATGGCTCGAACCATAGCAAGTTCGATTGATAGATTAAATGTGGCTGATAAAACTGCAAAAGCACACACAGTATCGCCAGTATAATACTGTGTAGCAGCACAGCGCGAAAGGTCAGGCGATGCACGTCGGTTGAGGTGATCATCTGCTGCTTTATTGGCTCATCCAACCCGCCTTCCCCGCCCCGCCGAAGTTGCTTCACTGCTGAGTTGCTGCTCAGTTACTGGGCTGACTACTCACTCTGCAAGCTACATTCGCTCAAGGTCGGTTCATGTTGACAGCGAATACGCTTGAGCAGACTCATCATTCTGGCGTCATAAATACCTTTTTCAATCAAACCAATCCGTGACACACGCGACATTTCATCATAACGTTTCAGATTTGCAGGTGTGCTTTTGATCCAATATTTTTGATCGACAAAACTGGCGTACCGCTCCAGCATGCCAACAGCACGCGGGTATAAGGTTTGGTTAATATACTGACGTGACTGCTGACCAAAACCCTGCGGGAAACGATCTGGGTCAATAATCACCTGTAAGCTGACCTGTGCCAACACATAGTCAATAATGCCGCCTTTTTGGCCAAGCCCACGATACAGCTCTAAGGCTTGATAAGCCGCCAGTGGTGCAATCACAATATCCACTGATTTGGCATTAAATTTACTGGCAAAATTAGTCACGTCGGACGGATCTGGTAACGCCCCTAGGCCACGCACCAGCTCTGCCTGTGCTTTGTCATAATCAAACACAGCAATGGTTTTACCAGGTAGCTCATCAGCACCTTTAATATTGCGATCATTGACGAAACCATGCGCACTGCCGAACGGCAAAATACCCACTACCTCAAACGAACGATCACCGTCACGACTCAGCATTAGGTTTTGGCTACGCGGTGAACTTAAAATCTGCGCCAGCGTCCGCATATGGGCATCCGTTGGAATAGCACCCACAGCCTCAATACTACCGGTAAATGGATTAAATGCTCGCGCACGTAAGCCTGTCAGCAGTACCGCATCACAATATCGGGTACGGAAGTCTTCACTGGCAATTCGCTCATCGGTGTAACTGCGAATCTCAAAATCCACACCAAGCTGGCTGGCATACACTTGATAGTCTCGCATCAAGGCGACCACTTCGCCGGTATGCCCCATGATGTCCCAGACACATAGGCTACGCTTGACCACGGTGGCAGGAGCAACGCGTACTGTGGTGTCTTTACGCACACTGTTGTTGAGTACGCCGCTTTGCGGAATACGCATTTGTGGCTCAGCCGCTGCTGCATTCGCTGTAGCAACCGGCAGCCCCAATCCCCCACCTACACTCATCCCTGCACCTAGCAAGAGCCCCAACAGCCAACCTTGACCGCGCTTCATATGTCCAGCCCCTTTAAGCCACAATAAACCGTTCAAAACCACCCGTACTATAACAACAAAACCGCCTACGTTAGGCGGTTTTGTGTGAGGAAGACGGTTGCCGTGCGCGTTACATCAGGTCGTCTAGATCAATACCGAGGTCTTCAGTTTGCTCTTTTTCATCCCAGAAACGAAGATAGCCGGTATCTGGTGTCCGCGTACCGGTGTTTTCTGTCCAGTAGCGGTCGGCAATACCCTGTACCAGTTGCCGTCCAATCCCATCGAGTAAGCGATACTGTGGGTTGACTGGCATTTTAGCTTCAATCGACTGACCATATAAGCGTAAAGCATCACGAATCCGCTCATCTTCACCGGTGGCCTGTGCTGCAATCGCATAAATCGCATGCGGCAGACGTACCCCATTACGCTCGCCGACCTTGGTCATATCTTGCATGGTACGGAATGGATCTGGCTTGCCATCACTCGCACCCGGTAGCAACGTCCAGATCGCGGCACGCACCGCTAACGGTGTACCCCAGAACTTTTCGTTGTCCAAGCATTCCATACCGCGATCGACCACTGCCGCAATATCTTTCGGGACGTTGACCGCACCTTGCGAAGCGATGTCGTTAATGACGGCTTGTAGACCTGTGACCAAACCCATCATGTAAATCAGTTTATCAAAGTCGGTTTTCATCGACGGGCATTGATCGCCGAGTTTGACTCGATAATCACGCTCCCATTTTTCGGCAAACATTTGATATGCGGCGTACTGGCGACGTGCTGCGATTTCAGCCCAGCGTTTTTGTCCAATCCGAGCGTCCTGCGCCTCTTCAATCGCACCAGATTTGGCGGCGCGTAAGTAGCGCAATTCATTTTCGAGTGCTTCATTCTCGGCACAAATCGCTGAACCTGCTTGCAACAATACGGCTAGCTTGGTTGGGTCAGCACCAAGATTTTGT
>OGCL01001026.1_pt1 | contig 26038 bp, 21 predicted proteins | sample 1570041 | NCBI WGS metagenome assembly OGCL01 (sample SAMN06266162, study PRJEB24511) | hot springs metagenome | isolation source: Hot spring water | place: South Africa: Limpopo | collected 2015-06-22 | reverse complement strand
CCAGCCGTAACGGATCCACCGGATAGATCGCCGGTGCGCGATTGCCGCGCGGGAAAACCTTGCCGGCAGCGAGCATGGCACGCAGCAGGCGGGATCCGGGTGCCAACGTAAAGATCATCTGCCGTGAGGTGCGTTCAGCCAGAGAGTGAAGAACGCGAACTGCGTCTGCCGGGCGGTAATGGATCAGCACGTCCATCGCGACAACAGCATCGAAACGACCGTGGCGCGGATCGAGCATGTCGCCGCTGTGGAAGGTAACCGAACCCTTGAAGCGGCCATGCGAGGCTTCGAGGTCATGCGCCCGCTGGCGAGCATGCGCAATCATCTGCGCCGAGAGATCGATGCCGACGACGTCTGCACCGCGTGCAATGAGCTCGAAGGACAGAACGCCCGAGCCGCAGCCTGCATCGAGGATGCGCCAGCCTGTGAGGTCCTGAGGCAGCCAGGAGGCGAGCGTGCCGCGCATTTCTTCACGGCCCTTACGGACCGTGGCGCGAATACCGCTCACCGGCTGATCGCCGGTCAGACGCTTCCAGGCATCGAGCGCGGTGCGATCGAAGTAGTGCTCGATTTCCCCGGTGCGTCTGATGTAGTCGGCCTGGCTCATGGCAACCTCACTCGAAGCCGAGAAATTCGAAGATTTCCCGGTCCTTCATCGGTTCGGCTTCGAGCGCCGGCGTACCCGCCCAGAGCCGCTCGGCAAGCTGCATGTATTCCTTCTGGATGCCCAGGATCTCCGGGCTGTCACCCATTTCGAACAGCGTGCTCTTCTTCAGGCGGCTCAGCCGCACATGGTCACTATCCGGCACATGGGCGAGGCGCTTGAGGCCGATCGCATCATTGTAGCGGTCGATCTGGTCCGTCTCGCGCGAGCGGTTGGCAATCACGCCGCCAAGCCTGACGTCGTAGTTCTTCGACTTCGCCTTGATGGCGGCAACGATCCGGTTCATCGCGAAGATGGAATCGAAGTCATTGGCGGCGACGATGACCGCACGCTCGGCATGTTGAAGCGGCGAGGCAAAGCCACCGCAGACCACGTCGCCCAGAACGTCGAAGATCACGACGTCGGTGTCGTCGAGCAGATGATGCTCCTTGAGAAGCTTCACCGTCTGGCCGACGACATAGCCGCCGCAGCCTGTACCCGCCGGCGGACCGCCGGCCTCAATGCACTGGACGCCGTTATAGCCCTCGACCATGTAGTCTTCCGGGCGTAGTTCCTCGGAATGAAAATCGACCTTTTCCAGGACGTCGATGACGGTCGGGATCAGGCTCTTGGTCAGCGTGAAGGTGGAATCATGCTTCGGGTCGCAGCCGATCTGCAGCACGCGCTTGCCGAGCATGGAGAAGGCGACCGACAGATTGGAGGAGGTCGTCGACTTGCCAATCCCGCCCTTGCCATAAATGGCGAAGACCTTCGCGCCGTCGATTTCCATGGTCGGGTCCAGATGCACCTGCACGCTGCCCTCGCCATCCGAGCGTTCCCGGAGCTTTTCGGCGATGCGCGCCTCACGTTCGGCGATCTTGCCATGGGTGTAGATGTTCATTGGGCAGCCTCCCTGACCAGCCCCTCGAGACGGTCTTCCAATTCTTCTCCGGCCTGCTTCAGGGCGGCGAGCGTGTCTGCATCCGGCTGCCAGTAATTGCGCTCATGCGCCTCGATCAGCCGGTTGGCGACCCGTGCGGTGGCAGCCGGATTGAGTGTCGCTAGCCGCTGGCGCATGGCGTCATCGAGCACGAAGGTTTCGGTGATCTGCTGGTAGACCCAGGGATCAACGCCGCCGGTCGTTGCCGACCAGCCGAGCGTGTTGGTGACCTGCGCCTCGATATGGCGCACGCCCTCATAGCCATGCTTCAGCATGCCTTCGAACCATTTCGGGTTCAGCGTGCGGGTGCGGGTTTCGAGCGCCACCTGTTCGCCCAGCGTGCGCACACGGCCCTCGCCCTGCGTCTGGTCGGAAATGAAGACCGGCAGCGTCGCGCCGCCCTTGGCTTTCGAGACCGCCTTGGTCAGCCCACCAAGCGTATCGAAGTAATGCTCGATCGTGGTGATGCCGATCTCGACAGAATCGAGGTTCTGATAGGCCATGTCGACATGTTCGAGCATGCTGTCGAGTACATCAGCCTGATGGCTCGTCTTGCCCTTGTGATTGATCGCGAAGCTCTTGCGATTGCTGTAGGTCTGCGCAATCTCCTCGTCATCGTCCCAGGCAGAGGACGAGATCAGCATGTTGACGTTCGCGCCATAGGCCCCGTCGGCATTGGAGAAGACCCGGTAGGCGGCAGCCTCAAGATCGCAGCCATGGCTCTCGCAATAGGAAAGCGCGTGCTTACGGATGAAGTTCATCTCGACCGGCTCGTCCGCCGTCGCGGCCAGATAGCTCGCCTCGGCCAGCATGCTCGCCTGGATCGGCAGAAGATCGCGGAAGATGCCCGACAGCGTCATGACCGCATCGATGCGCGGACGCTTCAGCTCCTCGAGCGGGATCAGCACGGCACCACAGACGCGGTTATAGGCATCGAGCCTTGGTCTGGCACCCATCAGCGCCATGGCCTGGGCAAGCGGCGCCCCGCCGGTCTTCAGATTGTCCGTGCCCCAGAGTACGACCGCGACCGTTTCCGGCAGGCGACCATCTGCCTGCATGTAGCGTTCCAGCACCCGTGCGGCCTGGCGCTCGCCATCCTGAACGGCAAAGGCGCTCGGGATGCCGAAGGGATCGAAGCCGTGAATGTTGCGGCCGGTCGGCAGAAGTTCGGGTGTGCGCAGCAGGTCACCCGACGGTGACGGCGGCACGTAGCGCGCATCAAGCGCCAGCACGAGGCCATCGAGTTCGCGATTGGTGACAAGCTCGCTGTTCATCGCCTTCAGGCGGGCGATGCTCTCCTTCAGGTCCGGCGAACCGGCCTTTTCCGCCTGCGCGACGGCGAGATCATCGCCATCGGCAATCGCAAGAACCAGTGCCTGCCGATCGGCATGGCTGACGACGGCGGGCATGCCGGCGCCAACATGCTCCAGCATGTCGAGCCGCTCGTCGCGCTGCATGCCGCGGCCGGCCACATGCAGACCATGCGGGATCAGCGCATATTCAAGTTCCGTCATTTCAGCCACGAGCGACCGGATGACCTCGCCTTCCGTCTGCGCGAGCCTGTCGCGACCAAGCTCAAGCTGGGCCGCCTGCACCTGGATCAGTTCGAACAGGCGCTCACGCTCGACAAGCGCATCAGGTGCAGCCTGCCGGTAACGGTCGAGGCTCGCCTTCAGTTCGCTCAGACCCTTGTAGAGTCCGGCATGGGTGATCGGCGGCGTGAGATAGGAGATCAGTGTCGCAGCCGAACGGCGCTTGGCAATCGATCCCTCAGACGGATTGTTGGCCGCATAGAGATAGAAATTCGGCAGCGCGCCGAGAAGACGATCCGGCCAGCAGCTTGCCGACAGGCCAACCTGCTTACCAGGCATGAATTCGAGCGCGCCATGCGTGCCAAAATGCAGGACGGCATCGGCCTTCCAGGTTTCGCGCAGATAACGGTAGAAGGTCGCGAAGGCGTGGTTCGGGGCAAAGCCGCCCTCGAACAACAACCGCATCGGATCGCCCTCATAGCCGAAGGGCGGCTGGATCGCGACGAGCAGCTTGCCGAACTGGCGACCAAGAACGAAGAGGCCACGGCCATTGCTCAGCACCCGGCCAGGCGCCGGCCCCCACTGTGCTTCGATGTCGGCGAGATGCCGCTCGCCACGCACGTGATCATCGACCGAGACCACCGTATGCACATTGGCCTCGGCACCATACAGCGCGGCATTGCCTTCGAGGATCGCAAGCCTGAGCGCCTCAGCATCCTCTGGCACGTCGACATCGTAACCCTCGGCTTTCAACCGCGTCATCGTCTCGAACAGGCTTTCGAAAACTGAAAGGAAGGCGGCGGTGCCGATGCTGCCGCTGTTCGGCGGGAAGTTGAAGATCGTGACCGCAAGGCGGCGTTCGGCGCGGGCCGCACGGCGCAGATCCACCATTGCCGCCAGACGGTCGGCAAGCAGCGTCACGCGCTCCTCGTCCGGCTGCATGCAGGCGCGACCCGAGGGGCAGGCATCGAGCTGGCGCGAGCAGATGCAGGCCTTGGCCTTGGCGGCACCATCGGAGCGTCCGCCAAAGACCATGGAACCAATCGCACCATCGAGTTCCGGGATCGCGACCATCAGCGTGGTTTCAATCGGCGTCAGGCCCTGGCCCGACTGCGCCCAGGCCTCACGCGTCTGGAATTCGGTGACGAAGGCCGAGAAATAGGGAACGTCGAGCGTCTGCAAGAGAGCAGCCGCCGCGCTCGCATCGCTATAGGCCGGACCACCGACAAGCGAGAAACCGGTGAGCGAGCAGAGCACATCGATCTTCACGCCAGTCGCGCCGCCCATCATGTAGCGCTCGATTGCGCCACGCATGTCGAGCCCGCTGCAGAAGACCGGGACCACGTTGAAGCCGCGGGTTTCCAGCTCGCGGATGACCCGGTCGTAATGGCCTGTATCGCCAGAGAGGATATAGGTCCGCATCAGGAGCAGGCCGATGGTACCACGGGCGCCGGGCTTGAACGGCAGGGCCGAAAGCTGCGTTGCCACCCTTGGCTTCAGACGCGGATGATAGAGACCCATGTCGGGATATTCGACGGGATCGCCCACGGTCACCCGGCCCTGAAGCCCCTTGCGCTCGCCCTTGGCATATTTGCCGACCAGCAGACGCACCATGTTGGCGATGTTTTCGTCCGAGGCTGCGATCCGATATTGCAGCGTCAGGAAATAGTTGCGCACATCCTGCGCGGTACCGGGGATGAAACGAAGGAGCTGCGGCAGGCGACGCAGCATGGCAAGCTGACGCTCGCCGGCGGTGCGGCCGCTATCCTTGCCGCCACGCGAGCTTTTGCCGCGCAGCTTCTTCAGAAGAGCCAGCGGGCCCTTCTGCTCTTCGCTCATCTTGAAACGACCCATGGTCGTATACTTCATGACCGTGCCTGCCGACATGCAGCAGACCATGGCATCACACTCGCGATGCCGGGCTTCGAGCACGTCTGCTATGGCGCGCACATGCTCTTCGACGAAGATCATCGAAACGATGATGATGTCGCCGGCAAGGATGGCCGCACGGCAGGCTTCGAGGCTGGCTGGATTGTCGTTCCAGTCGGTCGCGGCATGGACGGAAAGCGTCAGACCGGGCAGGTCCTGGGCGAGGCTGCGGCGCGCATCATCGACGGCTGCGACAATGTGATTGTCGAGCGTCACGAACACCACCCGGACCGGGGTGCTGTCAGCGGGCGAAATGGGCTTTCGCGTCATACAGCGTCTCCACGGTGATCGGGCGGATACCCTTGCGGGCGGCGAAAAGTTCGGTGTTGCGGCGGGCCTTGCCGCGCACGAAGAAGGGGACCTTCTTCAGCTCGCGCTCGGCTTCCAGCGTCCAGACAGCGTCTGCAGAGGGCTTCTCGGCCATGACAAGCGTCTCGCCATCGGTCTCGTCATCCGCAGCCGCCGGCTTTGCCGAAGGCGCATGGGCATGAAGATGCGAGGCCTGAGCCTGATCGTTGAACTCGAAATCGTCCCGGAACATCTGCAGGAGATGCTCCTCAAGACCCATCATCAGCGGGTGGACCCAGCTGTCGAAGATGACATTGGCACCCTCAAAGCCCATCTGCGGCGAATAGCGGGCCGGGAAATCCTGGACATGGACGGGCGCCGAAATGACGGCGCAGGGAACGCGCAGCCGCTTGGCAATGTGCCGCTCCATCTGCGTACCCAGAACCAGTTCCGGACGGGCATCGATGATCGCCTGCTCGACATCGAGATGATCATCGGTGATCAGGGCCTCGATACCGAATTCTTCAGCAGCCTCGCGCACTTCACGGGCGAACTCGCGCATATAGGTGCCAAGGCCGCAGACCTTGAAACCCAGTTCCCGGGCAGCGATTCGCGCGGCAGCAATGGCATGGGTCGCGTCACCGAAGACGAAGACACGCTTGTTGGTGAGGTAATTGCTGTCGACCGAGCGCGCATACCAGGTGGCACGATCCTCTGCCTCTCCGACCGGCCCGTCATTCGAAAGACCGGCAAGCGCGCGCACTTCCGCAAGGAAGGTCCGCGTTGCGCCAACGCCGATCGGAACGGTCGAGACGAAAGGCATTCCGAACTGCTTCTTCAGGTAGCGCGCGGCACTTTCGCCGATCTCGGGATAGAGCACGATATTGAAGGCAGCCTCCGGCAGGCGGGCAAGATCGTCGACGGTCGCCCCGAGCGGCGCCACGACCCGGACATCGATGCCGTTGGCGGCGAGCAGCCGGCAGATTTCCGTCACGTCGTCGCGGTTGCGGAAACCGAGCGCCGAGGGCCCGAGAATGTTGCAGCTGTTCGGGGCGATCCCGGTCGGGCGCTGGCGGCTGAGGGTGAAGCTGCGGACCAGACGGTAGAAGGTCTCGGCCGCCCCCCAGGCTTCTTTCTTCTGATAGGAAGGCAGCTCCAGCGGCACCACGGGAATGCCGACATCAAGCGTCCGCGCAAGACCCGCCGGATCGTCCTGCAGGAGTTCGGCGGTGCAGGAGGCGCCGACCAGAAGCGCATCCGGCTGGAAGCGGGTGATGGCATCGCGGCAGGCGGTCTTGAACACATCGGCCGTCGAACCAGCGAGATCACGTGCCTGGAAGGTCGTGTAGGTGACTGGCGGACGCGAAGGGCGTCGCTCGATCATCGTGAAGAGCAGGTCGGCATAGGTGTCGCCCTGCGGGGCATGCAGCACATAATGCACGCCCTGCATCGATGCGGCGATCCGCATGGCACCCACATGCGGCGGGCCTTCATAGGTCCACATGGTGAGTTTCATGACGCGACCCTCCGGCTGCCGGAGCGGTCGCCCGCAATCATCGCCTTGCGCGTCAGCGGACGGGCAAAGAGTTCGGCGAGATCGCCGGCCTGCTCATAGCCCTGGATCGGCGTGAAGGCGAACTCGATCGACCACTTGGTGAGGATGCCCTGAGCCTCGAAGGGATTGGCAAGCCCCATGCCGCAGACGACGAGATCGGGCTTGGCCGCACGACAGCGGTCGATCTGGATTTCGACATCCTGACCTTCCGAAATCGAGACGCCCGGCGGCAGCATGGCGAGCTCGCCGGCGATGTGTTCGCGGTGCAGATAGGGGCTGCCGACTTCGATGATCTCGGCATCCAGCTCGCGGCTGAGATAGCGGGCGAGCGATGGCTCCATCTGGCTGTCGGGGAAGAGGAAGATCCGCTTGCCTTCTATCGTCGGTCGATAATGCGCTGTCGCTTCACGCGCCCGGCGACGCGGAGCTTCGGTTACGGTGGCAAAACGTGCGGGAGAAACGCCAAACGTGTCGGCAATCGCCTTCAGCCAGGCCGTCGTTCCCTCTTCGCCAAGCGGGAAGAGCGCATTGATCCGCGTGGCGCCCAAACTTTCCAGCGCAGCCGCAGTCGCCCCGAGATAGGGCTGCGCCAGAATGAAGCGCGTGCTCGCATCGATCCTCGGCAGACGCTCACTGCTGCGGCCCGGCAGGAAGACGACGTCTTCGAGACCCAGGTCATCAAGCAGTCGTGCAAACTGGTCCTCCACGACATCGGCAACGGATCCGGCAACGACAAGCTTGGCGACTTTGTCGTTTGCACCGTTTCGCGCCTGATCGCGCACGAGCGCAGCGAGGAAATTGTCTTCGCCCTGGGTGAAGGTTGTTTCGATTCCTGAGCCGGAATAGCAGAGCACGCGCGGCTTCGAGCCATGAAGACGGTCGAGGCGCTCGGCGGCTCGGTTGAGGTCGAACTTGATGACTTCGGAGGGACAGGAGCCGACCAGCACCAGCATCCGGATGTCCGGACGACGCTCCAGCAGACGGGCGACTTCGCGGTCGAGCTCGTCATGCATGTCGACCATGCCGGCGAGATCGCGCTCTTCCATGATGGCGGTCGCAAAGCGCGGCTCGGAGAAGATCATCACGCCGGCAGCGGACTGGATGAGATGGGCGCAGGTGCGCGATCCGACCACCAGGAAGAAGGCATCCTGCACCTTCCGATGCAGCCAGATGATCGAGGTCAGACCACAGAAGACCTCGTGCTGTCCGCGTTGGCGGATAGTAGCAGAAGGCGTGGCACAGGAGACAAGCGGCTGGTTCATGACGCGCTCCCTGAGAGCGAAGAGCCATTGCCGAGCGCCGCAGGCGATCTCAGCCGTTCGGCATGATCGAGCCTTGCAAGTCGCAGCTTCCAGAGGAACTGCCCGGCATTGATCACGTAGGTGACATAGGCGGCAAGGGCGAGCGCCATCAACTCGCCTGACGTCAGCGAGCCGGTGAACAGGGCGATGAGATAGGCTGAGTGCAAAGCCAGCACCAGGATCGAGAAGACGTCTTCCCAGAAGAAAGGCCGGGCGAAGAGATAGCGGCCGAAGACCACCTTCTCCCAGATCGAGCCGGTGATCATGATCGCGTAAAGCGTCAGCGTCTTGATGACGATAGAGACTTGAGCGGCGACGAGCCCTTCCCCTGTCGCGAGAAAGCGCAGAATGAGACCGAGGCTGACGAGAAAGACCAGGAATTGTACGGGAGCGAGGATACCCTGCACCAGCGTCCACGCACTTTCGTCGCGCCTGCGACGTTCCTCCGCTGTGTAGAGGGCGCGGCCTGATGCCGATGGTTTGGATATGCGCATGGCAGTCATCCCTTCTCCCATCCCCTCCCCGGGCTGATCGGGATTAAGCGAAGACTACGCCTCGGACAATCCAAGTGTCAACTTAGATTGACGTATATTTTAATTTACAGAAACGAAAACTGGGTTCATTCTACTCTTGCTCGTCTGACGGGATGGCCGCCATTCCCGCCTGACGCCGCATAAGCTCGGTTTCGCGGACGGGGGGCACGGCGCGGGATGATGGACGGTTCGGTTCAAGGCGGAAATGACACGCAAATATCCGGCAATTCCTCGGGTTCCGAAGGCTTGGGGCCTTACGAAGGGGTTGCGGCGGAGCGCAAGAGCACATACCTAACCCATAGCGAAGGAGAGACTCTCCTGCGCCTTATCAAGGGAACGGTGGCTTCGATGACCGCCGAGAAGCTGTCGACGCGTTACGACCGGGGTTTGGAGCACGATCGTCTTTACGAAAAGGCGATCGCAGAGTTTCGTTTTCTTGTCTTGAACCCGCGCACCCGCCTCGCCTCGCTCCGTGCCTTCCTTGAGCATGAACTGCCGGCCGGCAAACCGCCCTATGTGAAGGTTCTCTTTCTCGAAACCATCGCCCGTCTTCTTGGTAAGGAATGGGTGTCCGATGATTGTGACTTTGTCGATGTCACGATCGGAACCGCGCGGCTGCAGGAACTTGCGACAGCGCTCTCGATCGAACTTCGGGACCGTAATCGTAACGCCGCTATGCCGAACGCTGTGATCCTCACACCCTTTGGCGAGCAACATACCTTGATGCCACGCCTCATCGGGCTGCTCTTTGAGAGCCTCGGCTGGACGAGCCTGGTGCTGGAACCCGGCGCGACGAAAACCGCGGCTCTCGCACGCGCCCTCGAAGACGCTGATGTCGCTTGCATCGGCTGGAGCAATGTGCGTCTGGCAGGCGAATTCAAGAGCCTTGTTCAGGACGTGCGCAAGCTGCGATCAGAGGCTCGTCTCCCCATCATTGTCGGCGGGGTTGCCGCAATGGATTCCGTTGATTTTCTTGTAGGTTTAGGGATTGACTGCATCTGTGACAGCGTTTACTCCGCCGTCAATATCTGCGACAGTTACTATGAATTGGAAAGAATCAGCCAGCAGGCCCGAGCCGCAGGCGGAACGGCAGTGGTTACACCCAGCGGAATTGATTGGCTCACTTCATGAAGCCACTGAACGGTCATAGCGCGACAAACGGCTTCACAGTTGCAGACAGCCTGTTGAAGACGCTCGATCTGGATTCGATCGGCTCTCTGGTGACTCTCGGCGCAGACGTTGTCCTGCTCATCGACCACGCGTCGGTTGTCTCGCAAGTCTACTTTGCCAACAATGACCTGGCCGATTACGGTTTGGCCAAGACCGTTGGCAAGCGACTGCAGGACTGCGTCACGATCGAGTCTGTTCCCAAGATTGACTCCATGCTGTCATCTGGAAGCAGCCATCACCCGGTTCGGGGTTACCAGGTCAACCACAAATGCAGCGGCAAACCAGACCTTCCAGTGGTTTACTCCGCGTACAGCGCCAAGGACTTCCCCTACACCATCGTCGTCGGCCGGGAAATGCGCCAGCAAATGCTGGACCAGCAACGTCTCGTCCAGGCCCAGATGGAACTCGAAGCCGATTACCGGGAGCTGAAGGAAGCAGAGACCCGCTATCGAACCGCCTTCAAGGTCGCAACCGTGGCCTATGTCATGCTGGACGGCGAACGGCGCACCATTCTTGACGCCAACCCGGCGGCCAGCACTCTTTTGTCGTCAACCGGGGCGCCGCTATCCGGGAAGTCTCTTCGCGACCTTTTCGCCAAGGACGCCCGAGACCGGGTGGGAGACGCAATCAGCGAGGCCCGCCACAGCCCCAATCCCGTCCATCTGGATGACGTGAAGATTGCCAAGGGCGAGCCGGTCTCCCTGACGATCCGGTCCTATCGGGAAAACGGCATCACCAATGTGCTGCTGGCACTCTGGCCAGCCGAACAGGATCAAGAGACCACCCGACAGCGCACCGAAAAACCGGTTGGCGGAGCTGCGGTGGAAATCGCCGACCTGCCGGAGGCGGTGGTACAAACGGATGCCGAAGGCATAGTCCTCGCCGCAAACACCTTGTTTCTCGACATCATCCACGCACCTTCGCTGACACAGGTTCTGGGCCGCAATATCGGCTCCTGGTTCGCCAGCGCAGCCATTGACATTCGCGTGCTGTATGCGCGCCTGTTGGACGAGCCATCAATCCGTGGCTTCACCTCGACCCTGACCGACAACCTTTCGGGCGAGAGAACTGTCAGCATCTCCGCCCGGCTCAATGCCGCCAGCAATACGATCCAATTGATTATCGTGCCACAGGCAACCGGCAGCGAGCGACTGACAATCCCTTCTCCGGGAGTTCCAGAACAGGCGGAAGGCTTTTCTGCTCTCGTCGGCAAGGTTCCGCTGAAGGATCTGATCCGCGAATCTCTGGATGTCATCGAAAAAATCTGCATCGAGGCCGCGCTCGATCAGACCAACAACAACCGCGCCTATGCTGCGGAAATCCTCGGACTGTCGCGTCAGAGCCTCTACATCAAGCTTCGCCGTCACGGCCTCGAAGACTACCGTCCAGGCAGCAGCGGCCACCAGACCTGATAGACGCTGAAAGGTGTCAATTTAAGTTGACACATGCATGGGTGCGGCATAGCCTTCACCCATGGCCCAGATACCTGCACATGTTCCGGCAGCCTCGTTTCCGTCCCCCGCGGCGGTCGTGCAACTGTTGAAGCCCATCACATGGTTTCCGCCCATGTGGGCCTTTGCCTGCGGAGCGGTTGCCTCCGGTGCCACTCTCGGAGACCGCTGGCTTCCGGTAGCGCTCGGCATCATACTGGCCGGGCCGCTTCTGTGTGGCACGAGCCAGGCGGTCAATGACTGGTTCGATAGGCATGTAGATGCCATCAACGAACCCAACCGTGTCATTCCTTCTGGACGCATGCCAGGACAATGGGGCCTGATCATTGCCATCCTCATGTCTGTACTGTCTATGGTCGTGGCGGCACTGCTGGGGCCTCTGGTGTTTGCCGCCGCCTTTGTCGGGCTGGCGCTAGCCTGGGGCTACAGTGCTCCGCCTTTCCGTTTCAAGCAGAATGGCTGGATCGGCAACGGCGTTGTCGGCCTGAGCTATGAAACACTTCCCTGGATCACAGCCGCCACGGCAGCGCTGGGCACGGCGCCCTCCATGCTGACCATGCTGGTCGCCCTCCTCTACGGCCTGGGCGCCCACGGCATCCTGACGCTCAACGACTTCAAGTCGATCAATGGCGACCGCCAGATGGGCGTCGATACGTTGCCGGTACTGCATGGCGCCGCCCATGCGGCCCGGATCGCCTGTATTATCATGGCGACCTCCCAGGCAGGCGTCATCGCTCTCTTGGCAAATGCTGGCCTCTCGACAGGTGCCACCTTGGTAGGTGTCGTTCTGTCCCTTCAACTTCTTTGCATGCTCCGCTTCCTGCGCGACCCGGAAGGCAAGGCAGTCTGGTACTCGGCAGTCGGCGTCGGGCTTTACGTCACCGGCATGATGTCAGCCGCAGTGGCGCTCGGCTCGCTGTCTCTCTCGCCGACATAGACGGAATAGGAGACGGTAGCGATGCATCCGACGTTCAGAGCGACCGCCAAAGCCAAGTCCCAGACCCCGGGGCTGAGCTGGTTCTCGATCGTCCGGCTCGGCCTGGTGCAGGCCGCCCTCGGCGCCATTGTCGTGTTGACCACGTCCACGCTCAACCGTGTGATGATCGTCGAACTTAGTCTTGCTGCCGTTATTCCCGGCCTGCTGGTCGGATTGCATTATGGCGTGCAGATTACCCGGCCGATCTGGGGCCACCAATCAGACACGGGGCGGTCGCGCACTCTATGGATACTGGGAGGGCTGGCCGTCCTCGCTCTGGCCGGAACCGGCGCGGCAGCGACGACCCTCCTGTTCGAACACTCCTTTCTAGCCGGCTTACTCGCCGCCCTGCTGGCATACATCCTGATTGGCATTGGAATCGGCGCCTCTGGCACCTCCCTGCTGGCCTTGATCGCCATGAAGACGGCCGTTGAGCGGCGAGCGGCGGCGGCAACCATCACCTGGATGCTGATGATCTCAGGCATCATCGTCACCTCCATCGTGGTCGGCGCCCAGCTCGATCCGTATTCGCACGAGCGATTGATCGCAGTGACCGCGGCAACAGGCATTGTCGCCTTTGGGATCGGCTTGCTGGGGGTCGCAGGCATGGAAAAACGGCAGTCCGTCGACGAACCAAAAGAAAGCTCCGGCACAACGAGCTTTCGCGAAAGCCTACGCGACGTGCTCGATGACCGAGAAGCCCGTCTCTTTACCCTGTTCATCTTCCTGTCGATGCTCGCCTTCGCGACGCAGGACCTCATTCTTGAGCCCTATGCCGGCCTGCTGTTTGCCATGACACCGGGTGAAACGACCGGCCTGTCCGGCACCCAACATGCGGGCGTCTTGCTGGGCATGATTACCGTCGGCGTTTCCGGGGCAATCTGGGGCAAACGTCATCCCGATCTGCCACGGCATTTCATCACGGGCGGCTGCCTTGGCTCTGCCATCGCCTTAACGGCCCTTGCGCTCTCGACACAAGCGGCTCCGCTCTGGCCACTCGAGATCAACATTTTCCTGCTCGGCGCAGCCAATGGCACATTCGCAGTCGCTGCCGTGGGAACAATGATGATCCTTGCAGGACGAGGTCGTAAATCCAATTACGGAATGCGCATGGGCGTATGGGGCGCAGCCCAAGCCATCGCCTTCGGAATGGGCGGCGTCCTGGGAACAGTGGCACTCGATCTCGGGCGATGGCTGACGAAAAGTGATGCCATGGCCTTTGCCTCCGTTTTCACCATCGAAGCCGTCCTATTCCTCGTGTCAGCCATCGTCGCAACCCGGATAGCCCGCCCCACGACGCGCACTGCAAGTAGTCTGCCCGACGCCGCCATCATGCCTGGAGAATAAAACCTCAAGCCGGACCACCGGCAGGGAGAAGCGTATGCGGAAAACCTATGATGTCGCCGTCATCGGCGGGGGACCTTGCGGCGCCACAGCTGCCGAACAGCTTGCGGCAATGGGCCATAGCGTCGTGCTGGTCGACCCCGGCAACAGGATTAAACCCTGCGGGGGCGCCATTCCCTCAAGGGCTCTGGCGGACTTTGCCATTCCTGAAACCCAGCTTGTGGCGCGCGCCAACGCGGCACGCATCATCGCCCCCTCCGGCAAGACCGTCGACATGACCATTGGTGACATAGGCTATGTCGGAATGGTCGATCGGGCACAGTTCGATCCCTATCTACGCGCACGCGCCGCAGAAGCCGGCGCCGAGCGTCTGACCGGGAAGCTGGTCGAAATGCACGAAGGTCGCGACGGGCTGATCGACATGAAGATCGCTTCAACGACAAGCAGCGAGGCAAATATCGATATCGGGGCACGTCGCGTGATCGGCGCGGATGGTGCGAACTCGGCCGTCCGGCGGATGATGTTCCCCGCGGCACGCAAGCCGCCTTACGTCTTCGCCTATCATGAGATCGTGGAGAGCCCGGTTGCAGCCGATCCGGAAGTCTTCCGTGCTGAGCGCTGCGACGTTGTCTATGACGGCCGCATCTCCCCGGACTTCTACGGCTGGATTTTTCCTCACGGCGGACACACCAGCATCGGCACCGGGACGGCGGTCAAAGGGCACAATATCCGCGAGGCGACAAAGGCACTCAAACTGGGCGCAGGCCTGGGTGACTGCCGCGTCATCCGGCGCGAAGGCGCACCGTTACCGCTTAAGCCCATGCGGCGTTGGGACAATGGCCGCAACGTTCTGTTGGCCGGCGATGCGGCCGGCACTGTCGCGCCCTCCTCGGGCGAGGGCATCTACTATGCCATGCTCTGTGGCCGCCTCTCAGCCGATGCAGCGCATCAGTCGCTCCTTGCTGGAAACGGCAGAGCGCTCTCCGAGGCGCGCCGGAGCTTCATGCGAGCCCATGGCCGGGTCTTTCTGATACTCGGGATCATGCAGATGATATGGTATCGCAACGACAGGCTTCGGGAGAAGTTCGTAGCCATGTGCGCCGATCCCGACGTTCAGCGCCTGACCTGGGAATCCTACCTCAACAAGAAGCTCGTGCGACGTGACCCGCTGGCACATCTGCGTGTCTTCGCCAAGGACCTGGCGCACCTCTTCGGCATCCCCGCAGGACAGCGTTGATGAGATGGGTCGCGGAAATCTTCGCCTCTGGCTGGATCAGCGTGCTGGCTATCCTGGTCCTCTGGACACTCGTCCTGCTGATAGCACAGCGAGCACCCAATCCGAAAACCACATTGGCAAGCCTGGCGCCGAACGGCGTTTCTGGAAGCGCCCTGCTCGCGGCCTTCGGCTTCGCGATGCGCCAGGGACCTATCCCCTTGCTTGCCTTTCTTCTCGCGGTGTCGCTGATCGCCTTCCTGATAGACCTCAGGATCAGGCTTGCCGGTCAGGCCTCGGGATTGAGGCGCCGGACGGAGTAGTTGAGGGTCGCCGCAGCGGTAACCCAGGCAAGGTAGGGAAGGAAGAGCAGCGAAGCCAGCGGCGCGACAGGCCAGGCCGCGACGATGAAGACGGCGATCGACAGCCAGAGGATAGCCACATCCACGAGCGCTACATCCATGCGCCGCATGCCGAAGAAGAAGTACGACCAAAGAGCATTGGCCACGATCTGCAGTCCCCAGAGCGCCATCGGCAGGGACCAGCCGGCGATGGTCCAGACAAGCCAACCGGCGTAGCCGATGAAGACGTAAAGGATCGTCCAGACTACCGGGAAAGCCCATTTCGGCGGCGTCCAGCCTGGCTTGCGCAGGCTCTCATACCATTCACCAGGCTTGAAGATGGCTCCACTCGAAGCGGTCGCAAGCACAATGAGAACAAAGACGAGTGCAGACATGATCCGGCTCCGGGTTCGTTTGCGTATTAGGAAAGCTTATTGCCTGCATCTCGGTTCCACACATGGCACCGCCTTGCGAGGCGAACCATCCGGAGATTGGACCGGCTGGTTGAATGTCATTCCAGCATTACACTTCAATTTCATCCGCGATGCCATGGGAGGATACACATGTCGAGGATAATTGCAGCCGCATGCACCGCCGCAGCACTTTTGCTGTCGCAGAACGCCTTCGCTCAGGAAGGCGATGTAGCGGCCGGCGAGACCGTCTTCAAGAAATGCAGCGCCTGTCACAACGTTGACAGCGATAAGCACAAGGTCGGGCCTTCGCTCCAGGGCGTGATCGGCAGGCAACCGGGCATCGCCGAAGGATTCAAGTACTCCAAGGCCATGGTGGACTTCGGCGCTGGCAAGGTCTGGGATGACGCGCAGTTGACGGCTTATCTCGCCGATCCGCGCGGCGTGGTGAAGGGGACGCGCATGGCCTTCGCGGGCCTCAAGGATCCGAAGGATGTCGCCGACGTCATTGCTTACCTGAAAACCTTCAGCCCGGCCCAGTAACTGCCTCTCACGATCCCGCCGGACCCGCAGTCCGGCGGAATTTTGAGCAGATGTGTAAAAAAAAGTTTACATATCCCTCATCTTCTCCGAAGATACGGACATTGCATCATTCTCAGGCAAATGCGTGCGATAAGCGCCAAGGCGGCGCTGAAACAAGGTTTGCTCCAAGAGAAATGGGCTCTTTCGTGGGAGGAGAGCGCGGTGGGTTTTTCTTTTGCGAATGACATCGCCACCCCATTGCTTGACCAGATCCGGGGGCCAGACGATCTGAAGTGCTTTGAGTACGATGACCTTCTTCGGCTTGCATCAGAGCTTCGGGCAGAGACACTTCGCATCGTGTCGGAGACCGGTGGTCATCTGGGCTCCAGCCTGGGTGTTGTCGAGCTGACGGTTGCTATACATGCAATATTTTCAGCCCCACGCGACACGATCATCTGGGACGTCAGCCATCAGTGTTATCCCCACAAGATCCTGACCGGACGGCGTGAGCGGATGAGGAGCTTGCGCAAGAAGGATGGCGTATCGGGCTTCACCCGGCGCGGCGAAAGTGTTTTCGACCCCTTTGGTGCTGCACACTCCTCAACGTCGATTTCCGCCGGCCTCGGCTTCGCGGCAGCCCGCGACCTGAAAGGCTGCGAGGGTCATGTCGTCTGCATCATAGGAGACGGCGCCATGTCTGCGGGCATGGCCTTTGAGGCCATGAACAATGCCGGCAACTCCGGTCGGCCGATGATCGTCATTCTCAATGACAACGACATGTCGATCTCAGAATCAACCGGGGCGCTCTCTCAGCATCTTGCCGCAGTCAGGCAGGGCACTGGAGCGCGGGCCGGAAACCTGTTTGAGAATTTCGGCTTCGATTACCGCGGCCCCATCGACGGCCATGATCTCGACCTCCTCCTGCCGCTGCTGGCAGAACTTCGCGATCACCGCCACGGTCCAATCCTCCTGCACGTGGTGACACAAAAGGGCGCCGGTTATGCTCCGGCCGAGCAGGCTGCCGACAAATATCATGGCGTCAACCCATTCGATCTCGAGACGGGCGTACAGGCAAAGGCTGCCGCGAAGGCACCAAGCTACACACGGGTATTTGCCGATGCCTTGATAGAAGAAGCAAGGCAGGACGACCGTATCGTGGCGATCACCGCCGCCATGGCCGCCGGCACCGGCGTCGACCGGTTCCAAACGGCCTTTCCTGACCGCGCCTTCGACGTGGGCATCGCTGAACAGCATGCCGTCACCTTCGCTGCCGGCCTTGCCGCGAGCGGCATGAAGCCCTTCTGCGCCATATACTCGACCTTCCTCCAGCGAGCTTATGACCAGATCGTCCACGACGTGGCCCTGCAACAGCTACCTGTCCGCTTCGCGATCGACCGCGCCGGCCTCGTCGGTGCGGACGGGCCGACGCATGCTGGCGCCTTCGATGTTCTCTGTCTTGCAAACCTGCCAGGCTTCACCGTGATGGCGGCGAGCGACGAAGCGGAACTGGTGCATATGGTGGCGACCGCAGCGGCCCACGATCACGGTCCGATCGCATTTCGATATCCGCGTGGTGAAGGCACAGGGGTTGCACTCCCGACCAAAGGGGAGCTTCTGCCCATCGGGCGCGGGCGTGTTATTGAACACGGCAGCCAGATTGCGCTCCTGTCATTCGGGACCCGGCTTGCCGATTGCCTGAAGGCACGACGCCTCTTGGCGTTGGAAGGCATTTCCGTCACCGTCGCCGATGCACGATTTGCCAAACCGCTCGACACAGAGCTGCTCGCAGACCTTGTCGACACGCATTCAATGCTGGTGACTGTCGAGGAGGGAGCCACAGGCGGCTTCGGGGCATTGGTCCTACACCACCTCGCCAATCGCGGCATGTTGGACGGACGGTGCGCGATACGAACACTGACACTGCCGGACACGTTCATCGCCCAGGCGAGCCCCGAGGACATGTACGAGGAGGCAAGGCTAACCGCACGCCACATTGCAGCCACAGCCCGCAACGGTCTCGGCGTGGCACGGCCTCATGTAGACATACGTCGGTCGGCCAGAGCTGGCCAACAGGAACTCCCGACGCGCCTTCACCGGGCCGAGGATCGCTGACTAAACCACAAGACGCCGGACAGCGTATTCGACCACGAGGAGTTTGGCGTTAGGCACAGAATGAAGTACTATCCCATCGGGATGAGCTGATAAGCCCAGGCCGATGACCGGGAGGGTGATATGGCGGGTGATAAGAAGGGGGGCCAGTCGGGGACGACCGGGGAACCTCCTTATAGGGGCATAGATAAGCCTGGACTAACCAAAGGTGACGTGAGGCTGACAAGCCTTGAGCAGCGCATCCTTGAAAGGGCTATACGGGGGGCCGTGCCGCGCTTGGTTGGTGCCGGGCATCAGGAACTTTCAATGGATTCGCAACACGGCGAAATCCCGCCGGAGATCGATTTCCATCTGCACCCCGAGCTTGATCCGAAGGCACGCGAATTGCCTGGGACGGAGAAGGCAATTGGCTATCGAACCGCTCTGACTGAGGCTCTCATTCAGGCAGACCCGCGCGGCCATCGCGAAATGATCGAAGAACTGCAACGCAGCGATCTGCCGATGCACACTCTCGCAATCCAGCTTTTTTCACCCGTAGCCGCCCATCTGGGTCGGCTATGGTGCAATGACGAGACCGATTTTATACAGGTGGCAGTGGCTTCCACACGCCTCGGCACAATCGTCAGTCACCTGTCGCAGAACCGCAGCCAGGCCATCCGTGACCGCCAGAAGGTGCGCCGCGTGCTGCTGGCGCGGACCCAAGGGGCGCTTCATACGATTGGCGTGTCGATCGTGGCGTCCTGTTTCCGGGATATGGGCTGGGACGTTGACGGCGGCGCCGATCTCGAACTCGATGACAGCCTTTACATGAGGCTGTCCAACTCGTCCTACAGCCTTCTCGGCATATCTGTCGGCCGGGTCGATGAGGTCGAAGAATGCGCTTCAGCGATTCGCCGAATCCAGTCCAACCGCAACCTGAGCACCATGAAGATCGCCGTCGGAGGGCCCGCTGTCATGAAGGACCCCCGCGCCTTCGGCAGCATTGGCGCCGACATGGTCGCAAAGTCCGCTCTTGAGGTCATGCATCTGGCCGACAGGATGGCCTGAACAACGCAGACGGCTGAGACGTCAGGGGCCACTCTTGATGCCGAAGACAAGCGACCACGGGCCCAGAGCATCCGGGCGATGCTCTCCAAGAGCATAGACGACATCGACCAGATCCCGTTCCAGAGAGGTGACAAGAGTATCATTTGTCGGATTGGCGACGAGCGCATAGCTCCGCCCGGCATCAAGAGGCCATTCGACACGGATCGCCTTGCCATCCCGGACAGATTGGCCACCGCTATGCATATGAGACAGCAATGGCACAACCCGCTCGCGGCGCAGTGCGATCAGCTGTCGGTATCGCTCGACCCAGGTGGTCCCGGAGGCAGACGATGGTGCCTCCCAGTCAAGCTTTGCTGATCGGAACGTCGTCTCCGCCGTAGGATCGAGGACATGTTCGCTATCGAACCCCGGCAACTTCGAGAGCTCGGTGCGTCTGCCCTTGCGCACCGCCGCGTTCAGCTCCTCGTCGAAATCACAGAAATAGGGAAACGGTCGGCTTGAGTTCCATTCTTCGCCCATGAACAGCATGGGGATCTGTGGCGAGAGCAGCAGGAGGGTTGCTGCGAAAGCAAGCGCCGGCTCCGGCAGCGCCGCCATCACCCGGTCGCCATTGGCGCGGTTGCCGATCTGATCGTGGTTCTGCAGGAAGGAGACGAAGGCCATCGGCGGAAGATGGCCACTCGGCTGACCACGGGTCTCGCCGCGATAGGGCATGACCTCGCCCTGATAGACGAAACCCTCTGCCAGAGCCTTCGCCAGCGCGGAGACAGCATCCGCGTAGTCACCGTAATAACCGAATGTCTCGCCAGTGGTCGCCACATGCAGGGCATGATGAATGTCGTCATTCCATTGGGCCGTAAAGCCGGTGGGCGGCGAGCCAGCACCCCGCACCAGTAGACGCGCGTCGTTTTCCTCATTCTCCACGATGAGATGAATGTGGCGATCCGCTGACCGCTCCTTCACGCGAGCCGAGAGCTCCTCGAGAAAATGCGGCGTGCTGTCGTCGCGGATGGCGTGAACGGCATCCAGCCGGAGACCGTCGATACGAAATTCTTCGAGCCAGAACAGGGCGTTCTGAATCAGAAACTCGCGCACCATATGGCTCTGCTCGGCATCGAAATTGATCCCGTTGCCCCAGGGCGTCTTGTGGTGAGACGTGAAAAGGGGCGCATAAACAGGCATGAAGTTGCCCGCCGGACCGAAGTGATTGTAGACGACATCGAGAAACACCGAGATGCCTCGCTGATGCGCGGCTTCGACGAGGCGCATGAGGTCTTCCGGTCGTCCATAGCTACCATCGGCAGCATAGGGCAGGACACCGTCATAGCCCCAGTTCCATCGCCCATGGAAGTCTGCGATCGGCATGAGCTGGATAGCCGTGATTCCGAGCGCTGACAGATGATCCAGGCGCTCAATTGCCGCGCTGAAAGTCCCCTCCTCCGTGAAGCTGCCGACATGCAGCTCATAGACGATCATGTCCTCCCAGGGCCGTCCCCGCCAGACCAGGTCTCGCTCTCCATGCCGCGAGAGGTCAATGACCTCGCTCGGTCCGAAAACGTCTTCCGGTTGGTGACGGCTCGCCGGATCCGGAACCACCAGTCCGTCCGGGAGATGGAAGCGGTATCTCGTGCCCTGCCCGGCCCCTGGCACCTTCAGACAAAACCAGCCCTCCTCCCGCCGTTCCATCTCCAGCGGCGCACCCCCGTCGACCTCAAGCGAGACTGTCTCAATGAGCGGCGCCCATAGCCGAAAGAGAACTCCGTCTTCCTCGATCTCAGGGCCGAAATAGTATTTGTTCACTGCGGCTTCTCCTCGCACTGGCACGAGGGACCCAAACGCCGCAGCCGGCCAATTGTTCGGCCCCGACCTCGCTGAGATCAGGGCCGGGGATCTGCTCGTTTCAGCGCGGCTGCGGCGAGAACGGCAATGGGAAGCTCACCGCCTGACCCGTTTCCGCAGACTTTTGCGCGGCGAGCCCCATGGCAACCGCCCACCAGCCGTCATCAAGCGCGACTTCCACCGGCTGCTCGCCCTTGACCGCTTTTTGGAAGCGCTGGTGCTGGTAGAAGGTCGAGCCATTGTGGTCACCGGCTTCAAGCAGTTGTGGATCGACCGGGATCTCGACAACATGCGGTCCTTTGGGATCACGCGGCGAGACGATGACCTGAGCAATCGGTGGCTCGCCGAGATGGTCGGGCCAGAAGCGACCGGGCCCCGGCACCAGGCACTCGATCTTGCCTTTCGGCCCCACCGCCGAGATTTCCTCCTGATAGCGGGCACCTTCTGCGAACATGCAGAGCTCAAGCATCGCGCGGGCGCCCGAGGCAAAGTCGACGATCACATAGGCATTATCCCAGATGTCGGAACGCTTGCCGTCATAGACCTCGTCGACGTGGTTCACCGACTGACCGCCCGAAGCCATGATACGAACGGGATCTGACTTCAGGATATGCCGCATCAGGTCGAAGAAATGGCAGCATTTTTCGACGAGGGTGCCGCCTGTGTTGCGATTGAAGCGGTTCCAATCCCCGACCTTTTCTAGGAATGGGAAGCGATGCTCACGGATCGTCAGCATGCGGATGCCGCCGGTGGCATCCTCCGCCTCATCAATCATCCGGGCCACGGGCGGCATGTAACGATACTCCATGGCAACCCAGATCGGCGCCGGATAGGCGGCCCGCAAGGCAGCCAGACGGGGGGCGTCGGCGGGGTCGGTGAAGAGCGGCTTTTCGACTAGGACCGGCAGCGGCCGGATTGCTGCGATCTTCTCGAGCTGGTCGAGATGCAGGTAGTTCGGGCTGGCAATCAAAAGGCAGTTCACCGTCTGGACTGCGAGCAGTTCCTCGACCGAATTCACCATCTCCGCCGTCGGCACCGCCTCCGCGCACAGTGCCCGCATACCGGGGTCCGGTTCGAAGATCGCCACCACCGACGCATCGTGCAGAAGGGCGATGTTGCGCAGATGCTCCTGCCCCATCATACCGCAACCAATGATCCCGTATTTCAGTCCTGCCACTCTTTCCTCCTGAGTTGGGCCGCCTTTCGCGTCCCTGTCATTTCAGCCGCGCGACGTAGCGCGCGACGGTATGGTCAAGCCAGGTCCGCGACACTTCTGCGCGAACACCCTCCTGGTCCTGGCTGATGCGTTGGATATGAACGATCGGCGCTCCGGCCTTCTGGCCAAAGACTGCGGGCGCCCAGTCGGGCACGGCATCGAGACCGATCTGGTCCTCGGCTCTGACAATCCAAAGCGAAAGCCTCGTCCGGTAGAAGAGATAGAGGGATTCCGAAACGGCCTCGGGATCAATCGTCTCGATATAGGAGCCGTCCAGCCAGATCTCTTCCAGCGCCGCAGGCCGACCGGACAGACGGCGCAGGCGCCGGATGCGGTGGGCTTCGCTGGAGGTGCCGAAAGTCGGGAGATCCGCCGGCTTCGGCAAACGGTCGATCGACAGAATTTCGGCCGTCGGCAGACCGCCGCCACTCAACAGCTCAAGGCGGAACATGGCATAGACCGATTTCGGATCCGAAATCGCCCGAACATAGTTGCCGGAACCCTGAATACGCTCCAGCAGTCCGCGATTCTGTAGCTCTGCCAAGGCCTTGCGCAACGTGCCGACGGCAATGCCGAGTTCTTCGGCCATCTCCCGTTCCGGCGGCAGTTTCTCCCCGTCAATCAGCCGCCCTGCCGCGATGTCGCGCACCAGGAGTTCGGTGATCTGGATATAAATCGGAAGGCTGCCCGGGGGCTGCGTCGCGGGGTTCTGTGGCACTTCGGTATCGCCGAGAAAAAATTGATACACTATTGATCTACATCAAATCGGGTGTTAGGCAAGAGGAAAGTTGGAGCCTTGGAGGAGACCTCAATGACTGTCGTACCCGTCACATCGGCCGATCTCGATGGCGCGGAAGTGTCGTGGTTTGCAGCACTCTGCTCTGACGATTATCAATTTCTCGGCGTGCCTGACGGTGCGCTTCGGTCTAGCTGGGAGCACTGCTCGGACATCGTCCAGAAGGCCGAGCAGCTCGGCTTCCGCAACATTCTCTGCCCGTCTTCCTACCAGGTCGGCCAGGACACGCTGAGCTTTGTTGCCGGCTGCGCGCCGATCACATCCAAGATCAACATGCTCGCCGCCATTCGCTGCGGCGAGATGCAGCCGATCATGCTGGCGCGGACGGTCGCCACCCTCGACCATATGCTCAAGGGCCGTTTGACGCTCAACGTCATCAGCTCGGATTTCCCCGGCGAAGTCGCTGACAGCGCCTTCCGCTACAAGCGCAGCCATGAGGTGGTCGAGATCCTGCGCCAGGCCTGGACTCGCGACACGATCGACCATGAAGGCGAGGTCTACCAGTTCAAGGGCGTTTCGACCGAGCCCGCCCGCCCCTATCAGCAGAACGGCGGCCCCCTCCTCTATTTCGGTGGCTATTCGCCGGATGCGCTCGAGCTCTGCGGCGCGCAATGCGACGTCTATCTCATGTGGCCGGAAAAGAAGGAACAGCTTGCCGAGCGGATGAAGGCAGTGCATGCGCGCGCCGAAGCCCATGGTCGCACGCTGGATTATGGTCTGCGCGTCCACATGATTGTGCGCGACACCGAGAAGGAAGCCCGCGAATATGCGGATTACATCGTCTCCAAGCTCGATGACGAATATGGCAAGCTGATCCGCGACCGTGCCCATGACTCGATCTCGCTTGGCGTCGCCCATCAGGCCCGGGCGCGGGAACTCGCCGACCAGTTCGGCTACATTGAGCCGCATATGTGGACTGGCATCGGCCGTGCCCGCTCCGGCTGCGGTGCAGCACTTGTCGGCTCGACGGACCAGATCCTGTCGGAGCTGGAAGAATACCGGAAGATGGGCATCCGCGCCTTCATCCTGTCAGGTTATCCGCATATCGACGAGGCGGTTCACTTCGGAACCAAGGTGTTGCCGGAGTTGAAGACCGTCTCGCTTCCCCATGCCTATGGCCGCGTTCCCGCAGAAACGCCCGCCACCCCTCTTGGAAATGGAGTTCGCCGCTGATGCAGCGCGTCAATCTTACCCCTGACCTCACATTCAGCCGCCTCGTCTACGGCATGTGGCGCATCGGCGACGATGCCGACACCTCGCCGAAGCATGTGCAGGCCAAGATCGAGGCCTGCCTCGCCCAGGGCATCACCACCATGGACCAGGCCGATATCTACGGCGGCTACACCGCCGAAGCGATCCTCGGCAACGCGCTGAAGGCCTCCCCTGGCCTGCGCGACAAGCTTGAGATTGTCACCAAATGCGACATCATCGCGCCCGCCGGTCGGCATTCTGCTGCGCGCGTCAAACACTACGACACCTCGGCCGCTCATATCACCGCTTCGGTCGAAGCCTCGCTCACCGACATGGGCACGGACCATGTCGATCTGCTGCTGATCCACCGGCCCGATCCGCTGATGGACCCGGACGAAACCGGCCCGGCTCTCGACGCGCTGATCGCCTCCGGCAAGGTCCGCGCCGTCGGTGTCTCCAACTTCCGCCCCTGGGACTTCTCGCTCCTGCAGTCGTCGATGGAGAACAACCTCGTCACCAACCAGATCGAGATGAGCCTGCTCGCGACCGATACCTTTGTGAACGGCGACCTTGCCTATCTGCAGGAGCGCATGGTTCCGCCCATGGCCTGGTCACCGCTGGGTGGCGGTCGTCTCCTGGATGGTTCGAAGCCGGAACTGCTTGCCGCCCTCAAGCGGATCGGCGCAGAACATGGCGTCGACGAAACGGCTGTAGCGGCTGCCTGGCTGCTGCGCCACCCGGCCACCATCCTGCCGGTCATGGGCACCAACTCGCTCGAGCGTATCGCGAAGATCGCCGACGCAACAAAGGTCCAGATGGACCGCCAGACCTGGTTCGAACTTTACACGCTCGCGATCGGACGGGAGGTCGCCTGATGATGGCTGCCAATGACATCCATGCGTTGGAGGCCGTTTTCGTTCCCGGCGCCGAGAACCATCGTGCCTTTCGCAACGCGCTTGGTAGCTTCACCACAGGTGTGACCGTGGTGACCGCAATAACTGCAGACGGTCCGATCGGCATGACCGTGAACAGCTTCGCCTCCGTCTCGCTGGATCCGCCGCTGGTGCTGTGGTCACCGGCCAAGAATTCGTCGCGCCACGGCGCATTTACGGGCGCCCGACATTTCGCGATCCACGTTCTCGGCGCGGATCAGGATCACTTGAGCGCCGCCTTCACACGGGGCGGCAAAGGCTTCGACGGGATCGACGTCAGGTTCAACGACGAAGGCGTCCCGGTTCTGCCAGGTACGCTGGCCCGTTTCGAATGCGCCGAACAGGCGCAACATGACGCCGGCGATCACACGATCATCATCGGCAAAGTGCTAAGGGTTGCACATCGGCAGGGAGAACCGCTGTGCTTCTCAGGGGGACGGTTCGGGCGCTTCGCCGTCTGAGACGCAATGGGAGGAGGTCGTCGGCGGCATGAAACACATGCTGCGGCGGAACCATCGAGGACGATCCGGAACAAGTCCGCAAGGAGGAAATTACTCCACGCGGACCTGAATGGGGAAAAGCCGTGTTTGCGCGGCCGGAATAAGTCTTCGATAGTGCGCCGAATTGACCGATGACAAGAAACGGGTGGAGACATGACGGCACTTTCGAACCTGACCAATCTCCTCGGCCGGCTGAATGCCGCCGTGCTGACGGTTGGACTATGGCTTGGCGCCGGCGCTCTCGGCATCATGCTCGTCTT
>OGCL01001025.1_pt1 | contig 26070 bp, 19 predicted proteins | sample 1570041 | NCBI WGS metagenome assembly OGCL01 (sample SAMN06266162, study PRJEB24511) | hot springs metagenome | isolation source: Hot spring water | place: South Africa: Limpopo | collected 2015-06-22 | reverse complement strand
CCTCAGGGCGAAGCCTGAGCCTGTCGAAGGGGGCCGGGGGTGAGGACCAACCAGCGCATCCCAACGCCATAACGCCCGTCGACGCCCGTATGTTCTGTCCGCCCTTAAACCCGGGCAGGGGTGCGGGGAAGCCCGGTTTCCCCGTGTTCAAGAGGCAGCAGAGGCATGGATACCAATCCCGATCTGTCAAAGCAGGTTGAAAACCTGCACGTGCGCGAACTGACACCGCTCCAATCGCCACTGGAGTTGAAACAGCAGTTGCCCCTCAGCTCGACCGCAGCCCGAACCGTGACCACCGCCCGCGAGACCATCCGGCGCGTGCTGCGCGGCGAGGACCGGCGGCTGCTGGTGGTCATCGGCCCGTGCTCCATCCACGATCCCGAGGCGGCCCTGGAGTACGCCCACCGCCTGCGCGGCCTTCAGGAGGCTCTCAGCAGCCAGCTTGTGCTCATTATGCGCGCCTACCTCGAAAAGCCCCGCACCACCGTCGGCTGGCGCGGTCTGATCAATGACCCGCACCTGGACGGCTCGTTTGATATGCAATCCGGGCTGGTGATTGCCCGCCGCCTGCTGATGGAGATCAACGAGCTTGGCCTCCCCGTGGCTACCGAGATGCTCGACCCGATCAGCCCGCAGTACCTGGACGACCAGATCAGCATGGCTACCATCGGCGCTCGGACCAGCGAGGCGCAGACCCACCGGGCGCTGGCCAGCGGTATCTCCATGCCCGTTGGCTTCAAGAATAGCACCGACGGCGGGATCGAGGCGGCTGTCAACGCCTGCGTCTCGGCCGCTGTGCCCCACAGCTTCCTTGGCATTGACGACCGTGGACGCAGCGCCGTGGTGAAGACCACCGGCAACCCCGATGGCTTTGTTATCCTGCGCGGAGGTCGCCACGGCCCCAATTACTACCCTGAGTACGTCGTGCGGGCAGCCCGCCTTATGCGCGAGGCGTCGCTCCATCCGGCCGTGATGATCGACTGCAGCCACGCCAATGCGGGGGGCGACTACCGACGCCAGGAGACGGTCTGGTACAACGTTATCGAGCAGGTAGTGCAGGGACCGACGCCGATCGTCGGGATGATGGTCGAAAGCAACCTGGAGGAGGGTAAACAGCCCTTCCTCGCCGATCGGTCGAAGCTGCGCTACGGCGTCTCCGTCACCGATGGCTGCGTGGGCTGGGCAACTACCGAGTTGTTGCTCCACGAGGCCCACCTGGCCCTCGAACGGGCGCGGTAGTGGGTGCGACCATCCCTCAAGGAAGGGTGTGGGCCAGTGTCGCCCTCCCAGCCGGCGCTGTCACCAGGGGTGCGGAAAAGCTTCACCTCCCCGTAGAGCATGGCTTTCGCCCGCGGCGGTAGCGCAGTGGCGCTTCGCTGAAATGGGCGCGCTGCCGCAGGCAGAACCAGGGAGTTTTTGGGCTGCTTGTCAGCCTGGTGGAACTGGCCGGTCGCATCCCCATGCCGGAGCGTGCGCTCACCGTGCTACTGCAACCCCGGGGCGAGCTGTGGTCGGGCCGCGAGTAATAGCCTGGTGCTGCGCGCTCGTAGCAGCGTCTGGCATAAGTAGAACTGTGCGGCGGGAAACGTCCCCCATACCTCGCCGATGAGGATGGACTGTTTGAAACCCTCTGTGCCCCGCTGCGCTCGCTACGCTGCGCGCGTGTCTGGTGCCTGTAAACACTCCCCTTTTGCCATTGCCCGTCAATCGCCGACAGCGCGCGCCATGAGGGGTGGTGGCGTGGCCACCACCGGCTGCGCCGGAGCAATGGCCTGCTCCAGGCAGTGATTGGGCACCAGCTCCTGCACCAGTGCCAGCATCGCCGTGCGGTCGCCGCGCAGCGTGGCGCGCTCAAGGGCGCTGACCCGCTCGTCGAGATTCGCCGGTATCAGGCTGCTGGCATTGGCCGCGATGAAGATCTTGGTGTGGGTAGTACGACGGTACTCTTCGCCGGGCACAAAGAGTTCTTCGTAGAGTTTCTCGCCAGGGCGCAGGCCGGAGAAAACAATCTCGATATCCTCACCCACCTGAAGACCGGAAAGCTCGATCATGTCGCGGGCCAGGTCGGCAATTCTGATCGGCTCGCCCATATCCAGGGTGAAGACCTCGCCGCCGCGGCCAAGCACGGCTGCCTGGAGCACCAGTTGCACCGCCTCGGGGATAGTCATAAAGAAGCGCCGCATCTCCGGGTGCGTGACGGTAACCGGGCCGCCCGCGGCGATCTGTTTCTTGAAGGTGTGCAACACCGAACCGCGACTGCCCAGGACATTGCCAAAACGAACGGCAACGTAGGGGCGCCGACAGCGTTTCGCCGTCTGGTGAACGAGCAGCTCCGCAATCCGCTTGCTGACCCCCATAATGCTGGTCGGATTAACCGCCTTATCGGTGGAGATCATCACCAGCCGGTCAACCTCGTAGCGTTCCGCGGCAGCCAGAACGTTGCGGGTGCCGAAGACGTTGTTGCTAAACGCCTCACGAATGTTATATTCCATTAAGGGAACGTGTTTGTGGGCGGCGGCGTGAAACACGACCTCAGGACGGTAGGCGGCGAAGACCTCATCAAGCCGATCCGGCTCGCGAATATCGGCAATGACGGGGTGAATGCGGGGCCGCGGACCGTCACCGGGGAGCAGGGCCACCCGGCGCAGCAACTCGTGGTAGATCTCGAAGACGCTGTTCTCGCCGTGACCCAGAACCACCAGTTCGGCGGGGTTACAGGCGAGGATCTGGCGGCAGAGTTCGCTGCCGATCGAGCCACCGCCGCCCGTTACCAGCACCCGGCGTCCCTGGAGCAACTGGCGTACCGCGGACGTGTCGGTAGCGATAGGCTCCCGACGCAGCAGGTCCTCGATCTGCACGTCACGGATCTGTGTGAAGCTGACCCGCGAGTCGAGCAGGTCGTGGAGGCCGGGGATGGTCTTGGTTCGCAAGCCGGCGCTCTCACAGAGGGAAACGATGGCGCGCACCTTGCGCCCCGGGAGACCGGAGATGGCGATGATCACGGCACTGGCGCACGTTGTCCGGGCCACTGCCGGGATGTCCTGGTGCGAGCCGAGCACAGGCACGCCGTGGATGTGCATATGGTGCTTGAGAGGGTCATCATCCAGGAAGCCAACCACCTGCATGCCAAACTCGGGATGATCGCGCAGTTGGCGCGCGAGGTGCGCCCCCGCGCCGCCGGCGCCCATAATCAACACGCGCTGCGGTGTGCCGGGAACGGAGACGCAACGGGTCTGCACGTTATGGAGCAGGCTAATAGAGAGACGCGGCGCCGTAACGATGCCTGCTGCAAGGACCACGAATAGGAACGGTATGGAGAAGGGCACCAGCGCCACCCCACTCGTGGCGCGCTGGACGGATAGGATGACGCCGACAAGGAGCGTTGCGACTGCGAGCGCAGCGTAGAGCGTGAGGAACTCCTGAAGCGAGGCGTAGCGCCAGTACCGAGCGTAGCTGCCGGAGAGCCAGAAGAGCAGGATCGTCAGGGGCGCCACCAGGGCAATGAAGAGAAAGAAACCGGGAGCGTACTGGCCGAGATCAGGTTGTTCGAGGCGCAAAACAAAGCTGCAATAGGCAGCGAGAGGCAACAACAGCAGATCCGCGCCAAGCAGATACCGATTTCGGATGGTTGAGAACATAGACAAACCCCCTATCAGACCCGATCGCGTGGTCCAGAACGGTGAGAAGACGATCGAACGCACCTTTCGGCGTGTTTTTGTGGCAAGCGGGTCTCTAGATTTACTCACGGCGGCCCGATGACACCTCTGTGCCCTGGAGACGTACGTGTTCACACTTCTTCCGGCACGCGGGCATCTTGCCCGCATCCAGGCCATTGCGGGCGGGACGCCCGCGCAGCCAGGGTGACGCCGTACCCCAAAATGTGAACTCGTACTGTAGGACAACGACTCCTGATCCGTCTGCGCGCCGGTCGCTCTTGTCGGAGAGGGTTGGAATGAGGTATACTGAAGTGACCATAAAGCACTATTCCTGTGCTGCCCGGCATTGGAATTATCGTGCAGTGGTTACGAGCGGAATGTGCGGCAACACATTCCGCTCGCTATTTTTTTTTAATGAATTCAGTGATGTTGTCCTCCTGATGTGTGCGCGGGAGGGTTTGGGAGGGTGAAGCCCTCACAATCTTGCTGGAACGAGAGAACTCGAGAGAAGCCCGCGGCCAGCGCTCTCTCGCTGCAAGCGAAACGACCAGGTACAAACACCATCTCTGCTGGTAGGTGAACGCCCATTGAAAGGTCATGCTTCAGACGTGCGAAGGTGGAATATGCAACAGATACGGCCGAAAACCTGCGAGAAGTCAAGTTATTGCTGATGTCAAAAGGTGAGACACTTGCAAGGCAAGCTTAGTATAGCAGTTGCCTACTACGCTTGCAAGCAAAAAAGTGTAAGCTTACGCGGCACACATGTTGGCAGCGGCAAACGCCCGGCCAGTGCGAAGATCGCATTCCAGCAGGCTGGAATGCGATCCGGGTCCGTGTGCCCGGTTGTTAAGAAATGAATAAGTTGTAATTAATGCGTGCAATACGGAAGATAAACGTCCTTGCCGCTGCACCACGCAACGACACGATGGAAAAACGGAGCGGCGTAGCGCGGCCGCCAGGGAGGCGCAGCGCCGCTGCGCCTCCCTGGCAGCGGCGCTGCGCCTCTACGCCGGCGAGGTTACTGCGGCTGGTTCGTAGCTGCAGACGATCAGTTCGGCAACCATGCCGCGCTTACGCCCATCGCAATTGATCTTCCGGCTGGCTGAGAGGCGTTCGTGCACCGGCTGCCCGGCGTAGAGGGAACAGGCAAGCTCGGTGTAGGAATTGCTGAGCATGACGAAGCAACCCTGCGCGGCCAGGGCGAGAAACACCTCGGCCAGCCGGCGCTGCTCGGTTTCGGAGAAGCCCTGATGGGTGTAGGCGGTAAATGAGGCGGTGGTGCTGAGCGGCACGTAGGGCGGATCAAAGTAAACCAGGTCGCCCGGCAGGGCTCGCTCCAGCACGGCGGCGAAGTCGCTGACGATGAGGTCAACATGCTGCAAGGCGCGGCTTACCTCGCGCATGTTCTCGGGATCGACGATCAAGGGGTTGCGGTAGTTGCCGAAAGGGGCATTGAACTGGCCGCGGTTGTTGAGGCGGTACAGCCCGTTGTAACAGGTGCGGTTGAGGAAAATGGTGCGCGCTGCCCGCTCCACCCGCGGACGCTGCGCGAAGTCGGGGCGCCGGTCCCAGCCGCGGATCTCGTAGAAGAACTCGCGATCGCTGAAGCGCGGGCGCAGCTCCAGCAAGAGAGCGATCAGGTCTTCGACCTCATCGCGTACGGCTTCGTAGCAGGCGATTAACTCAGGGTTGGAGTCGCTCAGCACTGCGGAGTGGCGCAGCCTGCCACTGTTCCAGAGGTGAAAGAAGAGGGCGCCGCCGCCTACAAAGGGTTCGTGGTAGCGCCGGAACTGCGCGGGCAGGCGCGCGGTCAACTCTGGTAAGAGTTGTCCTTTGCCGCCGGCCCACTTCAAGAAGGGACGCGCAGGCACCGCAAGCTCCCTGTGCCCCGGGCCGGCGCGCTATGACACCGGCCTGAGCCGAAGGCAAATACTGAAGCAGGATTATAGCATATCGCTCGCGCCTCCCTGCCGTAGTTCGGCACCGCGCCAATCTGCACTCCTCCATGGCCCTACTCTGCCTGACGCACGCTGGCGTGCTCCAGGGCCAGATGGCGCACCACCTCGACGATCAGGCGGTGTTCTTCGACCTTGATCCGTTCGTGGAGCGTTTCCGGGGTGTCGCCGGGTAGTACGGGCACTTCGGCCCGCGCCAGGACGGGGCCGTCGTCCACCCGGGGAGTAACGCGGTGGATGGTGCAGCCGGTGACCGGCAGGCGCCGTTCCAGCGCCTCGGGGACCACGTGAGCGCCCCGCAGGGCAGGGATGACCAGGCCCGTGCTCGTCACATAGGTGTCGCCGCCATCGTCGGGCAACAGGGCGGGGTGCTGGTTGATCACGCGGTTGGGAAAGCGATCCAGGAAGGCGGGTGAGAGAATGCGCATAAAGCCCGCCAGCACCACCAGGTCGGGCGCAAAGGCCGCCACCACATCGGCGAGCCGCCGCTCCCAGGCGGCGCGCACCGCGGCGCGATCGACGCCTCGGGGCGCGGCGGGGAGTGGGACGTACGCCGCGGCAACCTGGCGGGCCAGGGCGCGCTGCAGGCCAAAGGCGTCGGCGCGGTCGCTGACCACCAGCGCCACCTGTGCCTCGAGCACCCCCGCCGCCTCGGCGTCCAGCAGGGCCTGGAGATTGGAGCCGGAGCCGCTCAGCAGCACGGCAACCTGATACATGGCGCACCTTGCAGCCGCCTGCGCCGGGGGCTACTCTTTCCCGATATCGCGGCGGAAGTACTTACCCTCAAAGGCGACCCGCTCGGCGATCTCGTAGGCGCGGGCGCGCGCGCGCGCCAGGGTCGCGCCGAGGCCGGTCACGCCGATCACCCGCCCGCCAGCGGTGCAGAGGCCCGCGGGGCCGATGGCCGTGCCCGCGTGGAAGATCAGCACCTGCTCATCGTCTACGGCTTCCACGCCGCGGATCGGGTCGCCCACGCGCGGCTTGCCGGGGTAGCCCTGCGCGCAGAGTACCACACATACCGCGTACCCCTTGCGTTTGCGGAGCTTCTCGGGATGCAACTGCCCCACGGCGCAGTCGTAGAACACTTCCAGCACATCGCCTTCGAGCAAGGGCAGGATGGCCTGGGCCTCGGGGTCGCCGAAACGAGCGTTGAACTCCAGGATCTTCGGCCCGTCACGGGTCAGGATGACCCCGGCGTAGAGCAGACCGCGAAAGGGGGTGCCGCGGGCCGCCAGTTCGTCAATCACCGGCTGCATGCAGGTGGTGACGATCTGGTCGAGTACAGCGGGGCTTACCTCGTCCACCGGAGCAATCACACCCATGCCGCCGGTATTGGGGCCGGTGTCGCCCTCGCCAAAGCGCTTGTGGTCGCGGGCGGTGGGCAGTACCAGCAGGTGTTCGCCGTCGCAGAGGGCGTGGACCGAGAGTTCGCGGCCTTCGAGCCGTTCTTCGAGCAACAGGCGCCTGCCAGCGCGGGTGGCCGACAGGCGGGCGATGGCCGCCACGGTGCCTTCCACATCGTCGGGTACCACCACACCCTTGCCCAGCGCCAATCCGTCGGCCTTGACCACCCAGGGCCGGCCGCTCTGCTGCGCGAAGGCGGTGGCTTCGACCGGCGAGTCGAAGATCAGCGCTTCGGCTGTGGGTACTCCCCTGGCCGCCATGATCTCTTTGGCAAACGACTTGCTGCTCTCGATACGCGCCGCTGCGGCGGTCGGTCCAAATGCCGGGATGCCGGCGGCCTTGAAGACATCGACGATCCCATCTGCCAGAGGGTTATCCGGCCCGACAACCAGCAGATCGATCCGTTCGCGCTGGGCCAGGTCCACGATCGCGTCAAAATCGCTCAGGGGGAAGGGGACGTTCTGGCCGTACTGCCCGGTGCCGGTGTTGCCGGGCACACTGAGGAGTCGCGAAAAATGGGGCGATTGGGCCATTTTCCATGCGAGCGCGTGCTCGCGGCCGCCAGAGCCGATCAGCAGAACGTTCATAGGGCTGTCGCAAAGGGTTGGAGATATGCCGCCGGGGAAAGTATAACATACCCGGCCGACCATCCTGTTTCTTCCTTGACCGGATCGCTGTGCCGGGTTACTCTGGTAGGGGCAACCCGGTTTCCCCTGCAATCGCATCAGGTATCGTCGTGCGGCGCAGCCGCACAACGATAAGGTGAACATTGGTTTGTTGTTGTCCTCTCGGGGAGGGGGATGGGGAAACCCGGTTTCCCCATCCCCCAACCGGTGGTGGGGGCGCCTGCCGTCCCAGCAGGCAGGGGCGCGGTTCGACAAGCTCACCACAGGTGGGGAAACCCGGTTTCCCCATATTTTCACCTCAGCATCGCCGCCTGTCCTGACGCAACCAGGGATCGCTGTGAAGGGTACATACATTCTGGTGCTGCAACTGGATCGCCTGGTACCCGGCTTGCGGATCGGCAAGCTGGGCGTGTTTGATTTCGCCCCCGGGTTCTACCTGTACGTGGGCAGCGCCTTTGGCGCTGGCGGCCTGGCGGCGCGCCTGGCGCACCACCGCCGTGTCCAGAAGCCCCGCCCCCACTGGCACATTGATTACCTGCGCCCCGAGGCGCGCCTCCGCGAGGCCTGGACCGTCGGCGGCCCTGAGCGCTTTGAGTGTCGGTGGTGCCGCGCCCTGGCTGCTGTGCCGGCTTTGAGCGCCCCGGTGCCACGCTTCGGCGCCGGGGATACCCGCTGTTGCACTCACCTTTTTTATTCGCCCCGCCCCCTGCGTTCCCGGGTGCTGACCTCGATGATCCTGGAGCCAACCCTTCAGGAACCGGCGTTCCATCTGCGGATCGAGATCCATTCCTTCGATGGGTAATACCAGATGGAACCGGCGACGTCGCATTGTCAAGCGCATCTCCACAGCGCTCCACCGCCACACAGGCTTGCGGTGTCATAATCGCTATTGACAAGGAAGAGTCGCCCGCGTATAGTGCAAAAGCATTGCGCCCCCGGCGCCGTGCGGGTCGCCTGCCGGGGCCGCGAGTTGCTGCCGGCGCCAGGGCCTGCAGAGGGGAGTTGGGGTTCCCCACGCTTCTGCCGCAGGGAGCGCCAGCGCCAGATAGAGGAGATGGAGAACCCGCGGTTCCCCATGCTCCTGTCCACAAGATGAGCGGGCAGCGGGTGACCATCCCCTGCCTGTATGAGAGAACTATGGGTGATAAAGTCGTTATCGTAGAATCTCCGGCTAAAGCAAAGACCATCCAGAAGTATCTTGGTCGCGGCTTTCGTGTGACCTCCAGTATGGGGCACGTGCGCGATCTCCCCAAGAATGAACTCTCGATTGATGTTGAGCATGACTTTCAGCCGGTCTATGAGGTTACTAGAGCCAGAGTGGTCAGCGAGTTGCGACAGGCTATCAAGAACGCCGATGCGGTCTACCTGGCGACGGACCCTGACCGCGAGGGTGAGGCGATTGCCTGGCACATCACCGAGGCGGTGAAAGTTCCACCGCGCACGCCCGTGCACCGGGTGGTGTTCCAGGAGATTACGCGCAACGCGGTGGAGCAGGCGATTGCCAATCCCCGTGGCATTGATAAGAACCTGGTAGATGCCCAGCAGGCTCGCCGGGTGCTCGACCGGCTGGTTGGCTACCAGCTCAGCCCGCTGTTGTGGGACAAGGTCAAACGTGGCTTGTCGGCCGGCCGGGTGCAGTCGGTGGCAGTGCGCCTGATCGTCGAGCGCGAGCGGGAGATTGAAGCCTTTGTGCCGGTTGAGTACTGGACCATCGAGGCCGATCTGCTCAAGGGTGAGGTGGTTGAGGCTTCGCCGCGCGATGTCTTTCGGGCGGCGCTGGTGGAGCGTGACGGCAGACGCCTGGAGAAGTTCGCCATTCCCAACCAGGAGCAGGCCCGGGCAATTGTGACCGATCTGGAGGGCGCGCGCTACGAGGTGCGCAAGGTTACGCGCAAGGACAAACGGCGCAGCCCTGCTCCTCCGTTTACCACCAGCACGCTCCAGCAGGAGGCCGGGCGCAAGCTGGGTTTTAGCGCCAAGAAGACGATGACCCTGGCCCAGCGGCTCTACGAGGGCGTGGATGTGGGCGATGAGGAGGGGCCGGTCGGGCTGATCACGTATATGCGCACCGACAGCACCAATGTGGCCGCCGAGGCCCAGGCCGAGGCGCGCCAGGTGATCGCCCGGCGCTACGGCGACGCCTATCTGCCCGAGAAGCCCCCCGTGTACCGCGCGAAAGCCAGAGGCGCCCAGGAAGCCCACGAGGCCATTCGCCCCACCAGTTGCGCCCGCCTCCCCGAGACGCTGAACAACCACCTGGAGCGCGACCTGGCGCGCCTCTACGAGCTGATCTGGAAACGCTTCCTCGCCTCGCAGATGGCGCCTGCAGTGTTTGACAGCACAACGGTGGACATCGATGCCTGGACCGTCGGGAGCCAGCCTGCCACGAGCGCGCCCTACGTCTTTCGCGCTACCGGCAGCGTCTTGAAGTTCCCCGGCTTTCTCGCCGTCTACAATGTCAGTCTCGATGAGGGCGAGGAAGACGAGGATAGCGAGCGTCGCCTGCCCCCTCTGGCTGAGGGTGAGCCTCTCAAGCTGGTGCAACTGCTGCCGGTGCAGCATTTTACCGAGCCGCCGCCCCGGTTTACCGAGGCCAGTCTGGTGAAGGAGCTGGAAGCCCTGGGTATCGGGCGTCCTTCGACCTACGCCTCGATCATTTCGACGATCCAGGAGCGCGAGTACGTCGAACTGGTGGAAAAGAAGCTCATTCCCACCACTCTGGGCCGGGTGGTGACTGACTTGCTGGTCGAGCACTTTCCGAACATCGTCGATTACGACTTCACCTCGGCCCTCGAACAGCAACTCGACGACATTGCCGAAGGCTCGAAGCAGTGGGTGCCGGTGCTGCGCGATTTCTACACTCCGTTCCAGCAGACCCTCGATGAGGCCCGCCGCGAGATGCGTAATCTCAAGCGCGAGGAGATCGTTACCGACTTGCTGTGCCCGAAGTGCGGCCAGGGCTACCTGGCGGTTAAGTTCGGACGTAATGGCGAGTTCCTGGCCTGTACTCGTTACAGCAAAGAGGGCGGCCCGGAGTCATGCGACTTTACCAGCGATTTTCATCGAAATAGTGAAGGTAAAATCGTTATTGATAAAGCATCGGCGCCTGAGACGAGCGACGTGATGTGTAATGTCTGCGGGCGGCCGATGGTGATCAAGAAGAGCCGCTTTGGCCCCTTCCTGGGTTGTTCGGGTTACCCGGAGTGCAGCAATACGCGGCGGATCGGCAAAGATGGCAAGCCGGCGCCGCTGCCCGAGCCGACCGGGATGGCCTGTCCGAAGTGTCACGAGGGCGAGCTGCTGCGACGTCGCGGCAAGTTCGGGCGGCCGTTCTTCGGCTGCTCACGCTACCCGAAGTGTGATTACCTTACCAACAGCCTGGAAGAACTGGCCCCGGTCGTTGGGACTCCTGCCGCTGCTCCAGCCGTGGTCAAGGGTGGGAAAAAGGCCGCCCCTACGCAACCAACCGAAACCGAAGCTCCTCCCGCGCCGGCCTCAAAGAAACGCGCTCCCCGGAAGAGCGCCTGAGGCGCCCCGATACCCCCCTGCCAATGCTTCTGTCCGGGATCCCCTGAGGTGAAAATAGCCCGCCCGCGGGAGGGTTTGGGAGGTCGTAGCCCTCCCAAGAACAATAATATTTTCATTCTGACGTTGTGCGCCCCGCGCGTGGGGCCTGAGGTGAAAATACGGGGAAACCAGGTTTCCCCGACCCCCTCCCTGCGGGGAGGCGACCGGTTCCCTCCCCCAGCGGGGGAGGGCCAGGGAGGGGGCGGCCCTCCCGAAGACGCCCCATGGTCATCGCGGCGTTGTGCGCCCCGCGAATGGGCGTCTGAGGTGAAAATAGCCCGCCCGCGGGGGGGGTTGGGAGGGCGAAGCCCTCCCAGGAAATAACCCGCCAGCGGGGAGGGTTTGGGAGGGCTTCGCCCTCCCAAAAACAATAATATTTTGGTGTTGTGCGGCGCAGCCGCATGGGAGGTGAAAATGCGGGGAAACCGGGTTTCCCCACCCCCCTGCCGGAGGGGGCGCCGGCCGCTCCGAACCGCGGTTGGGGCATGGGGAAACCGGGTTTCCCCACCCCCCTGCCGGAGGGGGCGCCAGCCGCTCCCACCCGCGGTTGGGAAAAGGGGAAGCCGGGTTTCCCCATCCCCCTGCCTGTGGGGGCGTCAGCCGCTCCCAACAGCGGTTGGGAAATGGGGAAACCGGGTTTCCCCAACCTCCCTCCTCTACCATCGGCGGCGGAACAGCACCAGAATGGCGACCACAAGCAGCGCGTAGGGCGCCAGCGCGCCGCTGCCGAACCCCTGTGTCGTTACCTCGGGGGTGGTCGTGTCGGTCGGTGGCGCTGGATACGGACCCACCGCCTCGGTCGGCCGCGGCAACTCGGGAACCTCACCCGTTTCGGGCGGCGTAGCGGACGGCGCCTGCGCTGGCTCTTCTGTCGTGGGCGGTGAAGGCTCGGGCCCGACCGTGCCGGTTGCCTCGGTTGCGGGGGGCGAAAAGGTCGGCTCTGGCGTTACAGGCGACGAAGGCGCCGGCTCTGGTGTTGCGGGCGGCGCAGGCGGTGGCTCTTGCGTTGCTGGCAGCGTGGGTGCTGAAGTGACAGCAGGCTGCGTCGGCGCGCCGGTCGGCAGCGGCGCCATCGCCGTTTCGCGCGGCGGTTCGTCGGTTGCCGTTGGTTCGGTCGTAGGCTCGAGGGTTGCCGTTGGCTCGAGAGTTGGCGTAGCCGATGGCACGGCCACGGATGGTGTGGCTGGAGGCGTGGTCGGCGCGCCCGTTGGAGCCTCGGTTGGCATCCCCGCTGGAGGTGGCGTCCGATCGGCCGTTGGCGTGGGTGACGTAAACACCTCGGACCACGTTGCTCCCCCGCCTACGCTTGACCCTGCTGCATTGGGAGTCACAGCGCAAGGGCCTATCTGAACCGGGGCGCTATTCGCAACCGGCGGATATGCGGTGCCGTTGACGGTCACCTCATAGCTCGGATTGGCAACGCTCCGGCACTGGGGCGGATTGCCGAGCGGCAGAATGATGTTCACAGTAATGGTGACGCTTCCGCCCGGGAGCAGGTTTCCGCTCCAGGTGAGGGTCTGGTTGGCCGGGTTATACGCAACTGTACCCGGCGTAATCACGGGTGTTCCAAAAATATCCCCTGGTAGTCGATCTACAAATGTCACCGTAGCCGCAGTCGCCGACCGGTTTTCAATAATAATAGTCCAGGTTAAGCCATCATAATCAGGCATCGGTTCAGCGGGCTGCGCCTGCGCGCCTGCTTTGCTCACCGTTACGAGATTATCCGGTGTCGGTGTCGGCGTGCTGGTAGCTGTAGGCGTATTGGTAACAGTGGGCGTATTGGTAGCTGTGGGCGCGCTGGTGGCAGTCGGCGGCACCGGCGTAGCCGTCGGCGCGCTGGTGGCAGTCGGCGGCACCGGCGTAGCCGTCGGCGCGCTGGTGGCGGTGGGCGGTACAGGTGTTACTGTGGCCGTTGGTGAAACCTGCGTAGGCGTTGGCGCGAGGATCGCCGTCGCCGAAGGCGTGGGCACGGTTGGGCGAGGGGTACTGGTACGGGTAGGAGGCGTCGTAGCCGTTGGTGTGGCGGCAGGCGCGCTCGTCGCCGTAGGGACGAACGGCGTGGTCACCGGCAGCAGGGTGGCCGTCGGCGTGGGCGCAACCGGAACAGGCGTCGCGCTGGCGGTTGGCGGACCAGTAACAATCTGAAGGGTCGGGCTCGGGCTTGCGGTTCGTTCGGAGCCTGGCGTGCTCGTGGGAGTGATTACCGGCAGTATGCCCGTATCAGGCGTAGCCGTGACGCCCGGAATGATCACAAAGGTAGTCGGAGTAGGAGAAGGCGGGGCGCCCCCTGCAATCGCGGTAGCAGGTTGCGACGTCACCGTCGGACGTGGCGTTGGCAGAACGGTAGGGGTGGGGGTTGGCGGAACGATAGAAGCGACGGGGGGCGCCACCTCAACCAGCGGAGCAACGGTAACGCCCACCGAGACACCAACGGGCGTCTGGGCGCGGCGGGCCACTTCGGTAGCTTGCAGGTCGCCGAGGGCAGGATCAACAGCGGCGAAACTGATCCCGGGCGGGAAGGGGCGGTAGAAACCGAAACCCGAGGTGGCCCCGACATCCTTGAAGGGATCATGGTCAGGCAAAATCAAGCGCAAAGCCACCTCGGCGATGCAGCCGATGGGGAGCAAGGCCAGCAGCAGCGCAAGCAGCACGAGTCCGGTCAGCCCATCACGGCGACGTCGTTGACTCGTTGGATTGGGCGACGGCGAGGGTTCGTTCATTGGCCTGCTGCAAAGTGATGCTAAAAGTGCTTCCACGGCCGGGCGCGCTATCCACACGCACCGTACCGCCCTGGCGCTCGATTAACTGACGGGTAATGGCCAGACCGAGGCCGCCGCCTCGCTGGCTTGAGCTGTTACCATCAACGCGCTGAAAGCGCGAGAACAAGCGTGGCAGCATCTCCGGTGGGATACCCTGGCCGGTATCGGTCACATCGATCTGCACCTGTCCGTGGAGTGGAAAGGCCCTGACGGTAACCCCACCGGTATTCGTATACCGGCGAGCATTATCGAGGATCTGGCCGAGCGCGCGCTGGAGCTGCTCGCGATCGGCCAGCACAGCAGGCAGATCGGGTGGGATCTCAACCGTCACGCTGAGGTGCTTGGCCTCGAAGGCGGGGAGTAGCGGCGCCAGGGCCCGGCTCACCACCATATCGAGATCCAGGGGTTGCAGATCGGCGCGCAGCCGCCCGGACTCGATATCGGCGATGAGAATAGCGTTATTGACCATATCGGTCATTTCGATGGCTCGCAGGCGCACCTGTTCGAGCAGTTCGGCCTGCTCCGTCGTGGGGGGAGCGCTACCGGTGCCGCGCAGGAGCAACTCGGTGAAGCCACGGATCACGGTCAGCGGCGTGCGCAGTTCGTGCGAGATAGTGGCAATAAAGTCGGTCTTTGCCTTATCAATCGCCACGGCCTCAGTAACGTCGTGCAACACGATAACCTCGCCAGCAGGCGCCCCCTCCTCGGCCAGCAGCGGCGAGCGAGTCAGGGTAACAACGCGTCGCCCCAGGCGGAACTGGGGGTCGCTGCGGCCAAAAACCTCGCGCGCCTGCGGCGCCGCTTCGAGGGGCAGCCCATCGAAGCGCGGGCGCGTTTCGCGCCAGTTCTTCAGCCCCAGCATCTCTTCAGCGGCGCGGTTCAGTTGAATGATCCGCCCCGTTTCATCACAGACCACCACCCCATCGCCGATAGATGTGAGAATGGCCTGGCGTTGCTTGGCATCCTGCTGGACCTGACTGTAGAGCAGGGCATTAGCCAGCACAGCGCTGGCCATATTTGCCACCACCGCCAGGCTCTGCTGGCTCGACTCATCGAAGGCCGCGGGTTCCGGATGGACTAGCAACAACGCCCCGACAACCTGGCGTTGCCGAAAGATCGGCATCCAGTAAACCGTCTGTAGTCCGGCAGAGGCCAGGCCGGCCGCCTGAGCAGTTTCCGGATCGAGAGGAAGCAGGCGCGGTTCCTGCACGTCAGGCGCGCTGAAGGAGGCCATGCTGGAAGGCTCCAGCGCCTGTTGGGGGAGTGAGCGCAGATGATCGGGCGCTTCGGGGCGGATGCGATAGCCGAAGCCCTCGCGCGTTTCGAGGAGCGCAACGGCCTCCGTATCCGGCACAAATGCAGCGGCCGCCTCGGAGGCAACCGTAAGCACCTGGTCAATATCAATAGTACGGTTCAGCTCACGACTGGCCACGTACAACCGCAGCAGGTGCTCGGTCATCTGGTTAAAAGCCTGGGCCAGCCGGCCCAGCTCATTTGGCTCGGTGACCGTACTGCGCCGCTCCAGGTCGCCGGCAGTAACCGCCTCTGCCGTCTCAACCAGGTTCTCCAGCGGGCGCGTAATGCGTCGCGCCACCATAATGCCGACAATCACCGTTGCCAGGGCGAGCGCGGCAGTAACCCCGAGCACGGCCGAGCGGCTCGACGACCAGGCGCTCACCACAAAATCGGTTGAGAGACCGACGGAGAAGTAGCCCGACTGCACGCCACGGATGACCAGGGGCGCGTAGAGTTGTTGAAACTCGCGCCCGCCCACCATGGCAACCGTATTGACCGAACAGGCGGGTGGGCGGGTCGTTTCCACAGGCGAGACCAGCCGCCCCGAGAGGGTGCCAATATCGAGACAGGGATCTTCCGCCTCGGTTCCACTGCCAGAGCGTCCGGTTCTGGGGCGGGCGTCGGGCGCATTCAGGGCGCTCAACTGCGCCAGTAGCCGGTCGCTCATATCGAGCGAGGCGAGATCAACGCCGGCCACCGTGGTGGCATAGGCGATGCCACGGACATCGTAGATCGTGCTGATTGCGGCCTGGCTGCGCTGCTGCAAATCGGCAAGCAGGCCATTGAGGCGCTGGGCGACGAGCAGCCCGCCAACGAGCAGTTCATCGTCACCGGCCCGGCTGATCACGTACACCGGAGCAACGGTAAAAAAGTGCAGATGGTCGTTTCCTGCGCTATCCCGGAAGGAGATCAGGCCGCTGAACTTATCGCCCCGTTCGCTAGTGCCAGGAATGGGTGTACTCTCGCCGCGCAGGACACTCTCAACCAGGGGGATGCCGGCAAGATTGGTGCCCAGGTAGCGGATCGGCGCGCTGTCTGCGTCAGGAGCGCGCTCCCAATCCACCAGGGCCAGGCCCTGGGGATCGAAGACGATCAATCGATCCGGCTTGACATTCTCGTTCACCTGGGCGAGCTGCCACAGGCCCTCGAGGGCCTGCTCGAGCCCCTGGATGTTCCGGTCGCGCATCGCCTGCGGCACTGAGGGTGCGCCGGTCTCGGCGTTGGGCGCGGTGAAGATGATCTGGCCGAGGAAGGTGATATTGCCAATTTCGCGCTGGGCGAAGGACTCGGAGAAGTTACGCGCCACCTGGCCGAGCTGGTTGCTGAAGCGTTCCTGCCAGCTATCGGCCACCAGGGTAATGGCGATAAACGAGCCAACCAGCATCACCAGGATCATCAGGGCCAGATATGGGCCGATGACCGTGTATTTGAGCTGTGAGCGGTAGGTGTTGAGAAACTGCCGCATCGTGATGACCCGCGTTATTACCTGGCGCCGCTAATCGTGTCCTCTTGTGTGAGCATACGCCACAAAGGCGCAAAAATCACGAAGGCCTGGTACTACAACGAGACGTAGCATGACTTCGCCGCGGCGGAGGTTGCGAGAGCCACAGGCTCTCGAAAGATATCTCTGGCGCGATGCAGCAAAGCCACGCCGCACCAGAAATGGTATTTGGGAAGGGGCCTGCCCCCCTCCGCTCGCTGAAAAAGCTCTCGTTCTGGCCATAGATGCTCTTATTATAATATGTCACTGATGACATAAACAAACGTCGGATGTGACGATTTTTTAAACGTTAACTCGCAAACTCTTTATACTGCCCAACAGCATAGATTAGCGTCCTCAGGGCGAGGTTTTGCACGCCAGGCAGGGGGATGGGGAAACCCGGTTTCCCCATGTCCCAACCGCTGGTGGGAGCGGCTGGCGCCCCCACCGGCAGGGGGTTGGGGAAACCCGGTTTCCCCATGTCCCAACCGCGGTTGGGAGCGGCTGGCGCCCCACAGGCAGGGGGATGGGGAAACCCGGTTTCCCCATATTTTCACATCAGGGGCAACGCCAGGGCAAAGGTACTCCCGCGGCCCTCAAGGCTCTCCAGCCAGATCCGACCGCCGTGCGACTCCACCGCCAGCTTGCAAAAGGTTAAGCCCAGGCCGGTGCCCTGGGTCTTGCGCCCGCCGTGGGCCTGGCCAAACTTCTCGAAAATACGTTCGTGGTACTGGATGGGAATGCCCGGGCCTTCATCGCGCACCCAGAAGATGAGCCAGTCGCTGGCGGAGAGGTCCGGCAGGCGCACAGGCGGGCCGTCCGTCGCTCCGGCGTCTGCGCTCACGCGCACCGCCACTGCCCCCAGAGTCACAGTGCCGCCGGTCGGCGAAAACTTGATCGCGTTATCGAGCAAGTTCTGCAGCACGCGCACCAGGGTGTCGCGATCCGCTTCGATCAAGGGCAAGCCGACAGCCAGATCCTGCACCAGACGCACCTTCTGCACCTGCGCCGAACCCTTGAGCCGCTCCAGGACCTGATCCACCAGTTCGTAGGGCGAGAGCGGTTGCCGGTCGAGGTGCATCCGGCCCTGCTCCATCCGGGCGATATCGAGCAGGGTGTTCACCATCTCCAGCATCGTCTGGCTACCCTGGTAGGCGATACTCAGCAACTCTTGCTGTTGAGCGGTAACCGGACCGCCAAGGCCGCGCCGCACCATCGCTATGCCGTTCATGATCGAGGTCAGTGGCGCGCGCAGATCGTGGACGAGCATGCCAGCATAATCTTCGCGCAGTTGGGCCAGTTCACGCTCCTTTGAGATATCCTGGAACAGCGCCAGACGACCAATCGCGGCGCCGCTGGCTTCATGAACCGGCAGGATGTAATGGCGGATAAAGCGTCGCGGCGGCCCGGTGAACTCGAGTTCGACCACCGCTTCGGCGCGATCGTCGTCGTTCAGCCACGACGGGCGTTCCACGGCAGTAGCGCGGGCGTTCAATTCGGCCAGCACTGTGTCGAGGGGGCGGCCAATGAGGGCCTCACGGCGAGTTTGGAGCAAGCGGGCCGCGGTCGGGTTGGCCGTCACCACCTGACCGCGCATATCGGCCATCAGGATGCCGTCGTTGGCGGAATTGAGGATCGCCTCGAAGCGGTCGCGCACGGTGGTCACGGTCTGGAAGAGCCGCGCGTTTTCGATGGCCACGCCGATGGTTGTCGCCATGCGCGCCAGGCGCCGGGCCTCCTCTTCGGTAAAGCGCCCTTCAATCTTGTTCAGCAGCTCAATGACGCCGATCGTGCGCCCCTTAACCACTATCGGCACGCAGAGGATGTTTCGCACCACAAAGCCGACCGAGTCGCTCACGTCGCGCAGAAAGCGCGGGTCGCTGGCGGCATCGTGGACGATCTCATACCGCTGCGACTCGGCCACACTCCAGACGATCCCCTGGCCGTGGGGGATGCGCACGCCGAACAGTTTCTCCTCGCCGGCCTCCAGGGTCATCACAAAGACCAGTTCATCCTTCTCCTCATCGAGCATGAGTAGTGAGCCGGCCTCCACCTGGAAGTACTCGTTGAGTTTTTCCATCACCAGGTGGTAAACCTCGCGGGTGTTGAGCGAGGAGGCGACGGCGGCGGCAATATCGTTGAGAGTTTCCAGCTCGGCGGTGCGGCGCTGGGCCTTCTCGGTAATGCGGAACGCGGTAATCGCGGCGGCAATCTGGCCAGCCAGCAGCCGGGCATGACCAATCTCATTCTCCGAGAAGGAGCGAGGCTCATCCACGCTGGCAAAGATCAGCAAGCCGATGCAGGCATCCTGGGCCACCAGGGGGAGCAACAGCAGCGAACGAACGTGGCCGACGCTGACCAGCGCGGCGATCTCGGCCAGGTTCGGGTTAGTGACGAGTTGGGAGAGTTCGGCAACGTCGTTGATCTGAGCAGGCTGCCGGTTCAGCACCACCTGGCGCATCACGGTGGTTTCCGCCAGGGGAAAAGGCGCCGGCAGTTTCGTCTGCGGTGGATAGGTGTTGGTGAGTTGCGCCAGGCTACCGTCCTCGCTCAGCAGCACCACGCCGCTATTGTGCAGATTGAAGAGGTGGGCGAACTCGTTCAGGCTGAGGAAGAGCAGCTCATCGAGGGTGGTAGCCGTCTCAATTGCCCCGGCGATGCGCAGGAGCGCCCCGTTACGCAATTCGAGCAGGGTCTCGCTGGTCATCTGGTGCTCGTGATCGGTCATGCGCTTGCTTTCGTGGGAATGGCGACTATGGAAGCAGAATGACCTGAAGCGTCAGGGCCTTTCCGGAAAGGCCGGCCCTGGTAGCCCGCTACGTTGCGCACAGAAACACCAGCTAGCGCCTGTATCGGCGCTTGCATTCTCCGTATTATAGCGATGCTTGACTGGATGAGCAACCTGATCGCGAGAAAAACCCGGTTTCTCCTCAGACGATCGTGCGGCTGCGCCGCACACGCCAGAATGAACATACGTGTTCCTGGGAGGGCGTAGAGGCGCGGCGGCGCCGCGCCTCTACGCCCAAACCCTCCCACACCCGGCCTATTTTCAGGTTAGACACCGCGCGAACGGCCCTCATAGAGCGCCTCGTGGTGCGCGGCGATGGCGCCCCACGAGAAGCGCGCGGCCAGGGCGCGCCCGGCGACGGCAAGGCGGGCGCGGGCGGGGTCATCGGCGGCGAGGGCGACCATCGCTGCGGCGAGGGCTGCCGGGTCGTTGGGGGGCACCAGGAGCGCCGCCGGGCCCAATGCCTCGGTGGTTGCCGGATCGGCGGGCAGGGTGCTTACCACCGGGCAGCCGTGGGCCAGGGCGGCGAGCAGGCTTCCCCGGCGAAATGAAGCCCCGTCGCGGAAGGGCAGTACCGCTAGATCGGCAGCCAGTAACCACGCCGAGACCTCCTCGGCTGCCAGGTGCCCGGTTTCATGCACGCGGGAGGCCAGCCCGAGGCGCCGGGCCAGAGCACGCACCGCTTCGGCGTGGGCCACATCCTGCGGCGCAGTGGCGGCCCCGCCAATGATCACCAGCCGCCAGGAGGGATCGAGGCGGGCCAGGGCTTCGAGCAACACATCCAGGCCCTTGCTGGGCGCCAGCAGCCCGAAGAAGGCCACCAGCCGCCCCGAGACATCAGGCCCCAGCCGGGCGCGCCAGGCCGCGCGCTCGAAGCCCGCTGGCGGCGCAACCGGGATGTTCGAGCCGATGGGGATCACGTGCGCGTGTAATACCATTTTGGATTTTAGATTTTGGATTGTGGATTGCCACGCTGGGCAGCACAACGCCTGAAATCGCTTCAGGCAATGCGGCATCATCAACGGTAATTGGTATAAGTCGCTCAGGTGGGCCGCGTCAGCCGCAGTTGTGGCAATCACCACATCGGCGTCGCGGGCCAGACGCCAGTTGACCCAGCGGCGCAACGGCCCGGCCCTGGGGAAGAGGTAGGGCGTCAGCAGATCGTGAAACGTCACCGCGATCCGCGGTCGCCCGGGCAGGGCACGCAGGCGCCACGGCAACAGATTGACCCCGGGACGCATACCATAGGCGCCGGTCTGGTACTGGATGTGCAACCAGTGGGGCCGCAGCCGGTCGAGCGCGTCGATCACCGCGGGCCAGCACCGCAGCGACCAGTCCAGGCGATCGAACGGCTGCTCCGGCAGATCCGCCGCGCCGTACAGGCGCAGGCGCCGCTCCTGAATGGTCAGCACAGTGACGGTGTGCCCGCGTTCGCCCAGGGCCTCGGCCAGGCAGCGGGTATAGTCGCCGACGCCGCCGGGTTGGGGCGGGTATTCGCCGCTCAACAGCGCGATGCGCATCGTCGTAAGAGGGGCGAACCCTGGGTCGCCCCTGCTCAACTCTGCCGACCGATCAGGCTCTCGGCCAGGGCGCGCAGGCGGGCGCGGGCCGCGGTGCTTTCGGAGGTCTCTCCAGGCCCAAGGCGGTCGAGCGCGGCAAAGGCGGCGGTGTGGTGCCCGGCGGCCACGCTGGCGCAATAGGCGCGTGAACCGGCGGCGTCAAGGATCCCCAGGGCAGCCCGCACGGCCTCATCGTCCATCTCCGATTGGGTGTAGAGGCGCGCCAGGGTCGCCCGGTCGGCGCTGGTGGCCAGCGCATGCACTACAGGGAGACTGACCTTGCGCCGGTAGAGGTCGGCCGCAGCAGGCTTGCCGGTAACTTCGGGCAGGCCCCAGATGCCGAGCAGGTCATCCTCGATCTGGAAGGCCAGACCCATGCTCCGGCCAAAATCGGCCAGGGCCGCCGCGGTATCAGGAGTGGCGCCGGCGACCAGGGCGCCCAGTTCGCAGGAGCCGGCGATCAGCGCCGCGGTCTTACGTCCGATCATCGCCAGGTAATCCTCTGGCGTGATCGTCAGATCGCCCTCGTAGCTGAGATCGAGATACTGCCCCTCACACACCTGCAGAATAATCTCATCAAAGCGGCGCAGCACGCGCAGCGCGCGCTCGGCGGGCACGCCCGCCTCAGCCAGGCGATGAATCGCCAGGTGGGCGATGACGAACATGCCGTCGCCGACGTTGATGCCCTGGGCCAACCCCCAGATGGACCAGACGGTAGGCCGGCCGCGCCGGGTGGCGCTGTTATCTTCGATGTCATCGTGGATCAGGGTGAAGTCGTGGAGCAACTGCACCCCGGCGGCCAGAGGCAGCGCCTGGCGGGGGTCGCCGCCGGCCGCCTGGCAGGCAAGCAGCACCAGTTGGGGGCGGATCAGCTTGCCAGGATCGGCAGCCGCAGGCTCCAGGCGCTCGTCGCGCCAGCCCAGATGGTACTCCTGCATCTGGTAGAAACGCGCCACCCGCTCTTCGGCTGCCGGAAACGCCTCGCCCATAGCCTGCTGGATGAGGCGCGCACTGTCAGGGAGTGTCATTGGTTTATCACCCAAAAGCTCTTACAAATACCGTTATACGTGGTACGAGGCATTGTAGTTTTTCTGCTCCTCAGAGGCAGAAAGAACGATCAACAATCATCTCAACTGTCACCGCAGTGTAATCTGAAGACATTGCCGCACGCCGGGCTTGACTAGTACACTCCTGCATATGTAAGGCGGTAGGAGCAGGGCCAACGTCTGACCCGACACGCCGTTGCCCCGGCAGCGCCAGCCTTCAGCCGCAGCCCACAACATCGAAGAAGGAGTGCACATGATGCCGCTCAACTTGCGTTTTCGGTTCAGCCCTGCCAAAGATGGCCTGGTCAAGGTGCTCGGCCCGCTCGAGACGGAGATCATGCAGATCCTCTGGCAGAGCGAGCGCAGCACGGTCAAGCAGGTCCACCGCCGTCTCGCGCAGCAACGCGAGATTGCCTACACCACGGTCATGACCACAATGAGCCGGTTGGCGGAAAAGGGCGTCTTGCAGCGGCAGCGCGAGGGCCTGGCCTATGTCTACACGCCAGCGATCTCGGAGACCGAGTTCGTGCAACTGGTGGTCCGTCAGGTGCTGGACGGGCTGCTGGACGACTACCGGGACACGGCGATTGACTACATCGTCGAGTACCTGGCAAAGAACAACCCGGCGGAATTGCAGCGCTTGCAGCAGGCGATCCAGGCCCGTACTGGCGAAGCGTAGCCAGATTGTGGCGGCTCCGTCGGCTTGCCCCGAAGCCGACCACCCTCTCCCATCCCCAGGCCACGCGCGAGGGCATCCAACCGCTCGCGCTTTCAGCGTCTCCACACTGCTTCCTCTGCACCTTCAGGCACGGCCCACAGGTCGTAATCGGTGGTCCGCGTCACCCGAACGGTGAGGAACGATCCCACCGGCGCTTCACCCCAGACAAACACCTGCCCATCGATCTCCGGCGCGTCGCGGAACGAGCGCCCGACGGCCAGCGGGCGCCCATCGTCGGCAACGCCCTGACCCTCAATCAGCACATCGAGGGTGCGCCCGAGCCAGCGAGCGGTGCGGGCGCGCGAGATGCCCTGCTGCAGTTGCATCAAAGTATGCCAGCGCTTTTCGATCACCTGGGGGCGAACCTGGTCGGGCAGGTTTGCAGCGGGTGTGCCCGGTTCGCACGAGTAACGAAACGCGCCGACGCGGTCAAGTCGGGCCTGTTCGAGGAAGGTGAGCAGCGCGCGGAACTCCTCCAGCGTCTCGCCGGGGAAGCCGACGATGAACGTCGAGCGCAGGGCGATGTCGGGCATTGCGCTGCGCAGGGCGTCGATCAGGGCCAGGGTGCGTTCCGTATCGGGGGGGCGGCGCATGCGTCGCAGCGTGGCCGGATGGGCATGCTGGAGGGGCATATCCAGGTACTTCACGATCTGCGGGCGGGTTGCCATGACCTCGATCAGGCGCTCGGAAATACCGTGGGGATAGGCGTACATCAGGCGCACCCATACCTGCTCGGGCAGCACCTGGCAGAGTTCGTCGAGCAGGGTAGCCAGGCCATCCCGCAGGCCCAGATCACGCCCGTAGTCGGTGAGGTGCTGGGCCACCAGCACGATCTCGCGCACGCCCCGCTCCACCAGCTCGCGAGCCTCGCCCAGAACGGCGCCGACGGGTTTGGAGGCCATGTCTCCCTTAAAGCTGGGGATGGTGCAGAAGGCGCAGCGGAGGTTGCAGCCATCGGAGATCTTGAGGTAGGCCGAGGGGGCGCTGCGGCGGCGGCGGATGGGCATGGTGCGCCAGTCGGCATAGCTCGACGGCTGGTGCGGCGCCGGGGACGCGGGTCGTGGTGTTGCGTCCGGGGTGTCGGCGGCCAGCAAGGGGATCACGGCGCGCTGTGGATCGGCCAGCGCGGCGCCAGCCGGCGCGCCGGGAGCGACGACGTCGCCGATCTGCATCCAGCGTTGGGTGGAGAGCACGCCGTCAACACCCTCGATTGCCGCCAGCAGGTCGCCGTGGGACTGCGCCATGCACCCGGCGGCGATCAGACGCTGGCCTTCACGCTTGCGGGCGCTCAGGTCGCGCAGCACGCCGAGGGTCTCTTCACGCGCCGCGGCGATGAAGCTACAGGTATTGACAATGACCACATCGGCGTCTTCGGGCGCGGCGACAGGCGCGTGCCCGGCCGCAGCGAGAAGGCCATCCATCCCCTCGCTGTCCACCGCATTCTTGGGGCAACCCAGTGTCAGGATATGGTACTTCATTCATCACCGATAATTCGTAAACTGCAAGGGCACCTCGATCTCTTGCTCTTTACTTTTGAGGAAGCGGATCACGTTCTGCAACTCATCACGGCTCTTCGAGGCGACCCGCAGACTCTCTCCCTGGATACGGGGCTGCACCTTGGGAAACTCATCGCGAATCAGCTTCACGAGCTTTTTCGCCAGGTCGGCGTTGATGCCTTTGCGCAGGGTCACCACCTGGCGCACCCGGCCGCCGCTGGTCGGTTCGACCTTGCCATAGTCGAAGATCTTGAGCGACAACTGACGCCGCAGGGCGCGGGTCTCGAGCAGATCGCGCACGCTCCGCAGCGACAGTTCACTATCGGTGGTTATGACCAGTTCGCTCTTCCCGAGTTCAAGGGTCGTCTTCGTGTCCTTCAAATCGTAGCGCGTCTGGATCTCGCGCTGGGCCTGATCGACGGCGTTGACGAGTTCTTGATACTCGAAATCGGAAACGACATCAAAGCTGTGCTCACCTGCCATAGACGTTCCCAACAACGATGGTCCGACAGCATCTGGCCTCAATTGGGGGGCCAGTACCAGTTGACGGGCTGCCCGGAGGCCTGGCCCAGTGGTCCCTGCTGTAGCCCATTGACGGTAACCTGCACATCAGGCGGGTTGCCGGCGCGGATAAACACGCGCCGTTGCGCCTCAAACACCAGTTTTTCGCCGGAGCGCATGATCCCCTCAAAGGCGGTGCTCCCGTCAGTCTGCACCCGGACCCACGAGTTCTCGGTGCCGCGACTGTTAGGGATGATGATCTCGAGCACAATAGGCGCGGAAGGTGTTGGCGTTACTTCGGGGACCGGCCACTCCGGCAGCCCGGCGCTTCCGCCGGCGGCCAGCGCATCGGCGGTTGCCTGCGGCGGGGAAGGGGTCGGGAGCGGGGGGCCCGCGGTGGGCACCAGGGGAAGCGTTACCGTCGGCAAGGGCGAGGGCGGTGGTACCGCTGGCGTCGCCTCGGCAACGCTCCCTCTGGCCCGGTCGCCGATGCGCCCGACAGCATTCAGGGTAACATAGGCCAGACCAACCAGCGCCATAGTCACAAAAAAGACGCCGAGGAAACTCGGCAGGACATAGGTACGGGTACGGGGCGGACGGGTAGCGGGAACGATGCGAATCGGATCGGTGCCGCCCCGTTCACGGCGGTAGAGTTCAATCATCTCATCGGGGGGTAGCCCGAGATACTGCGCGTAGTTACGGATGAAGCCACGTACAACGACATCGCCAGGGAGACGCTGATAGGCGCCCTCTTCGAGGGCGGCGAGCGATGCCTGAAGGATACGGGTGTCAACCGAGGCCTGGGCCAGCGAGAGCCCCTGCCGCTCCCGCGCCTGCCGAAGCCGATCCCCTAGCTCGCTCATACACACGCACCTTCGTTACTTCGCCGGTCAAACGCCGGATCGTGATTGCCGCACCGCAGCGCGTTGGTGGCGCATCGGGGGCAAGAAGTTAAACTTCGGTTGTTGCAGTTTACCACTGCGTGGCCTATTATACCAAATGCTGTTGAGGTACCACACTGCTGATATAATGGAGAACCCGGGTTTCCCCATCGGCCACGCCCATGGGGTGGCAAGCGCCCGCGGCAGCGGGTGGATGGAGGGGAAAGCGAGTTTCCCCGTGTCCCTGCCGGCGGGAAGAGTTTATACCATTTTGGATTTTAGATTTTGGATTGTGGATTGCCACGCTGGGCAGCACAACGCCTGAAATCGCTTCAGGC
>OGCL01001023.1_pt1 | contig 26112 bp, 38 predicted proteins | sample 1570041 | NCBI WGS metagenome assembly OGCL01 (sample SAMN06266162, study PRJEB24511) | hot springs metagenome | isolation source: Hot spring water | place: South Africa: Limpopo | collected 2015-06-22 | reverse complement strand
CGGCGCGATCTCGCCGTCGGAGGCCTGCTGCGGCGGCAGCAGCACGCTCTGGTCGCCCGCGCAGCCGAGCAGCAGCAACGCCGGCAACGCCAGCGCGGCCATCCTGGCCTTCGGCCACCGATCCTGTCGCCAGAAGGCCCGCATGCGTCAGTCGATCAGGTCCAGAGCGAGCGGGGACGCCACGTCGAGCAGCAGGCCGTCCCGCCCCGAGAGGACGCCGCGCGCGCGCAAGCGTTTACCGCCGAGCCCGCTCGCGGTCCAGCCTGCGTCCTTCAGCTCGCGCCAAAGCGACTTCGACAGCACGATCGAGGCGGCCTCCCCACGCCGGCGCGAGAAATTGACATAGGTTCGCTGGCCTCGCTCCGCCACGGAGGCGACGCGCCCGGTCAGCAGGACCAGACGCCCCTCATGCGCCCGGAGCGCGGCGAGATCATGGCTGTCCAGCGCGATTTCGTCGGTCACCAGCGGTGCCGTGGGCGGGGGTCTCACGGTGGCGGCGGCCTGACGGCGGCGCGCTCCGCCGGCGAGCGCCGGCGGCGGGCTGCAGCGGGCCGGGCGCGCCTCCGGCAACGCCATCGCGGCGCCCTCCGCGACGAGCGCCTCGGCCAGTCCGCGCGCCGGCGCCGCGCCGCTTTCGAAGAGCCGTGCCGGCAGGCGCCCCCAGCGATCCGCTTCACCCAACAGCACGAGAGCGAAATCGGCCCCGCGCCGACGCAGCACACCCGCGGCGAAGCGCTGCGCCTCCGCATCGTCCTGCCGCGGCGCCAAGCCGACGAGCCGCAGCCGGCGCCCATCCGCCAGCACCGGATCGCCGGCCTGGTCCACACCGGCGAGCCGCACCACGGGGCTGTCGGGCGACAGCTCCGCGCAGCCATCCGCCGGCTCGGCGGCGGCCGCGAGCGCGGGCAGCAGCAGGAAAGCGGCAAGAAGAGGGTTCACCGTCATGCCGTTTATGCTACACGGATCGACGCGCGTCCCGGTAGCTCAGCAGGATAGAGCAACGGTTTCCTAAACCGTAGGTCAGGGGTTCGAATCCCTTCCGGGACGCCAGTTTCTCGCCCTAAAGTACTGACAAATCGCGTATTTCTTGTCGGCTCAGGCGATCTACCCCAACGATTACCCCAACAGCGGTTTGAATTGGGCGCGGCTTAGGCGACGCACGGGGTTTCGAAACCAGTACGCGCACGCGCGCGAGGGCGGGTCACTCGCCATGGCGGGTGCGCGGCGCGCTGTCGAGAAATGCGATCAGATCCGATCGGAGGATAACGGTCGCGCCTCCCAGCTTTCGGGCCGGCAGATCGCCTGCCTTGATTAGCTCGAAAACCTTGGACCTCCCCACGCCGATCAAGCGCGCGACCTCGCTAACTCGATATGCCAGAGGCTCAGTCATCGGCGCCTCCCTCCGCCTGCTGGCGGGCCAGTCTGAGGCGGCTCCGCTCCCGCTCGACCATGCCGTCAAAGGCGGCCGCCACCTGGCCAGGGTCGAAGTTGCTCGCCATGCTGCCGATCAGGTGCTTTCTCCAGGAGGCACAGGCCCGATCGTCGCGACAGGCCCATCGGATGATTGCCTTAAGCGCGGCCGCGGCCATCTGTTCACGGTCCGGCCGACGAGCGAAAGCCTGCCGTTGGCGATACCGATCCTGATAGATGCGCTGCTTCTTCAGCCGGCGGCGGTACCGCCGAGCGGCATCGCCATCAGCCTTGTCGTCGTCTTCAAGCACGGCCGTTCTCCCTGCGTGGGCTCGTGCTGACCTAGAGAAGGCATGGCGATGCATAGAACGAACGATTTTTTCGAACGCGCCCGCGCCCCTATCCGCTAGGGGCCGAACGAAAAAAAACCGGGTGAGCTCACCCGGTTTCATTCTTCCGTTCATCATTGGATTCGCCCTCCCGGTTGGCTCATCGGGAGAGCAAACCGCGTATTGAAACGGGCTTTGGCCGGCTCAGTGTTTGGAGGCCGCCAACGACAGAGCTAACGCTGCAACCGTCGCAATCGACTCGTTGGACTGAACCGCGTGGCCAATCAGAGCGCTTGCCTGGGCATCGCGCTCCTCACCGTCCGCGGGCTGGCGCCTCCGCAGCTCTACGATGCAACGGTCGCCTCCTTCGATCATGGCCAGAGCCATTCCTTCCAGCCATTCGCCGGCCGGGGTCTGGCCGGCCTCGCAGAAGCCGCCAAACTCCGGTGCGGCCAGCATGTCGATGGCCAATTGTCCGAGGGTGCGGCTGGCGCTGGCGCACGCGGCCAACTGCGCGACCGTCATGCGAGGGAGGGCGTCAGCGATCAGCGAGGGCTGCAAGATGCCGTCGATAAATTGAAGCTGTGTCATGGGTGCGGGCTCCAGGCCGAGGGCTGGGGTTGAGGTCATCAGATCTGCCGGGCGCGGGCGAATTGATCGTCCAGACCGTCCCAATTGGCGATGCCGTTGTCGGAAAACTCGGCGTCATCGCCGAGGGGGTCGCGGTGATAGCCGGCGCCCTGCGTCTCGATTGCGGTCTGTTCCCGCTCGGCGTCGCCATCCAGTTCGTCCAGGGCGTCGATCAGGCCAGCAATGACAGCCTCGATCCGCCGTCTGGCGTGAAAGTTGATCGGGGGCGATTGAGCAAGCCGGCGATTGCTCTCCAGCACCAGTGACAGCCGCTCGCCAACGGCCACCAGCAAGGCGGGATTCGGGCGGGCCGGGGCGAGGCTCATGAAGCCATCCCCCCAGCTCGTGCAGCGGCCAAGCGACATAGCGCCGAGGCGAGGGCGAAGGCTTCATTGAAGCCATATTCAGCGAGCGAAGGCGGCGGGGCGGCGGGGATGCCGCGCTGTGTCGGATCGAAGCGCCAAACCATGACCCGCGCCCATAGGGCCAGCCCCTCCAAGGTCGCCGGCTGCGTATCCATCACTTTATCTGCCGCCGCTTCTAACTGCGGCCAGAACGCGTCGCATTCCGCGCCGAGAGCGCGGGCTTCGTTGGTGCCATCCGGCGCAGCGCAGAAACGCGCCCACATCGAATCGCCTTTGGCGATTAAGCGTTGCCACTCGGCGCCAAGGCGCATGAGGGTGGCATCCGGCGAAGGGCTGGCCGTGACGGCAGCGGGGATCAAAGCGGCGGCGGCCGCCGAGGCCAGCACGTTGCGGCGGGTTGTCATCGAGCTTTCTCCTGTCGGTTAAAGGCGCGCCGTTTCATGCGGCTGGCAGGAGCGCGCGGCAGGCGGTCGCGAGCGAAGCCATAGCGACCGAGGCGTCTTCTCGATCGCCGATGAATTCCGGCGCGTTGGTCGCTAGATCGGCCACCAGATCAGCCAAGGCGTGCAGGCCAGCGAGCGTCGTGGGGACCGTGGCGAGGGCCACGTCGCGGCACCGGCTGGCCTCACGGCTGGCCGTCTCCAGCCGTTCCTCCAGGGCGTCGGCATTGACGCGGCAGCGGATCATTTCGACGCGCTCGCGCTCGGCCTCCAGGCGGTCGCGCAGGCCCTCGGAGGCGCCAGCCATGGCCGCGTCGTCCCATTCAATGCCCTTGGCGATGCAGCTGTCGCGCAGGGCCGGAAGGAACGCGGAGATTTCGTCATGGGTGCGCAGCTCGATCTCTGCGCCGCCCATGGGGATGCGAACCGCAGCAAAGCCCATGGCGCCCTCAGCCTGCAGGGCGCGGTCGGCGGCCTCGCAAGCGTCCAGCGTCGCCTGCCAGTTGGCGCGGGCCTCCCGGAAAGCGGCAATGGCCGCGAAGACGGCATCCGAGGTCGCGTGGATGACGGGGGAGGCGACGGCGACGGGCGCGGCGACGGCGGCCGCAGAGGAAGCCAAGAAGGCGCGGCGAGGCATGGCAATGGTCATGGCGGTTCCTTTCAGAGGGCCGAAGGGCTGAGGCGGGCCAAGGCGGCGCGGACCCACGTCAAAATGCGAAGGCAGAGGGCGCGGCGGGGCTGATCGCGCAGCGCATTCGCAGCCCCGAGAGCGAGCGCGACGCAGGCCATGCAGCGGCGCAGTGGCGCGGCGCGGTTAGCCGGGGTCTCGTAGAGGTAAGAGAGGGCCAGATCCTCACGGGCGGCTTCCATCCAATAGGCGAAGGCTTGCATGGGGGCGGCGTTCATCGGTTGCGCTCCAGACGGGGGGACGTGTTCGGTCGGCGCCGGCCAGGCGTGGCCTTCACGGGAACGCGCGCGAGGCGGGCGCAGGCGGCCATTTCGTCGGCGTATTCAATGCAAGCCTCGCAGATCGCGCGGCGGGCATGGGGGACGGCCACTACGCGGCCCGTCCAAAATTCATCGGTGCGCTCGGCCTCCAGGCAGAAGCCGCAAAGCGCGCCAGCGAGTCGTGTGGCGACGCGCTGTGTCGGGGGCGGGGGGAAGCGCCAGAACGTCATGTCAGGCCGCCACGGTCGCGAGGGCGTCGCGCAGCTCGGCGATGCGGGCGGCGTTGAAATGCTGCCGATAGTTCTCGGCCTCGATCTCCTGCCGGATGGCCTCGGCGCTGCCGTAGGAGGCGGCCAGCGCAACCGCAGCGGCAGCACGGGCGGCGAGGTCGCGGCGGGTGGCGGCCTCACGCTCCGCGCGGCGCACCTGATCGGAAGCCTCAGCCTTAGCGGCCACCCAAGCCTTGCGCAGCCAATGCGAGAGCTGCCGGCGACGAGCGGCGACGGTGCGGCACATGGCGAGAGCGAAGCGGCCCTCGGCGTGGGCGCGGCGCATGATGGCCGCTTTGTCGAAAGTCACCTTGCCAGCCGAGTTGTTCGCGAGGCTCATTTGCTGTATCCAGATCATTGACCTGCATCTAGAATACAGTTTTGCAGCATCCTGTCAACAGGGCTGCATCTGTGATACAGCTTCGGAGGCCAGATTGATCCGATTGAGCCCGCGTCTGTTGAAGGCCGCCCGCGCGCTGGTCGGCTGGCAGCAAGATCACCTCGCAGAAGCGTCAGGAGTGTCGAAATCGACCATCGGCGCGTTCGAGGCAAAGGACGAGGCCGCGAAGCTGTCCACGATGAACAACAAGGCCTTGGTCGAGGCGCTAGGATTGGCGGGGGTCGAATTCATCCCTGAAAACGGCGGGGGAGCAGGCGTTCGGCTGGCAAGGCGTCGCGACGGACTTGCTGAGCACTGATGCTGAAAGCATGTCGAGCACATTACCGCGCGCTCCGGTCGCGCCCACCTTCGTCGATCGGAGGGCGGCAGCGAGTTCCCCGATGCATTGCACGTCGCCGCCGCGAGGGTATGTCCAAAATGCAGTAGGATTTTGCAACGATGTCGCCATATGGTTATGGCAGTGCATGTGCCTGCATAATTAGGCGGGGGATCGACGTGCTAGACGTTGTGCCGATCGACAAATTCGACATTCCGCTTCCCCCGGCTCGCCCTGTTGCGGTCGAAGAGCGTATGTTTTTGTCCAAGGTCGCGGATCGCCAGCAGCGCCTGGGCGATTATCTGTTGAACGACGCGCGCGCGAAATTCGACGGCTGGAAAAAGCAGCTTGCCAATCTCAAGACCTCACTCGATGGTTGGTCGGGCGATACGACCACGCTCGATATTGCAGCGGCAATCGAAAGCGCGGAGAAGGCGGAAACCATCGCTGAAACCATCGCGATCGATACGGCCAGGCTGGAAAAGCGCATCCGGAAAGACGTCAAGCAGCAGTTCAAGAGCGACCCGTCGCTGGGAGCCGTCACCCGTGCGTTCGGTGGCCGGCTTCTCGCTCTTGAGCGCGAGAAGATCGACACTCTTCTCGACGCCGCGCTTTTCATTCGCTCTTGGGCTGCAGACCACTCCGACCGGGGCGAGATGCAGAGCTTCGCCGACCCCGCGGCGCTGATGCGCGCTTTGGCCGCATAAGAGTTCAGGGTGAGGATAGACTTCGGCTCTCGGTTCAAGAAGGCGCTAAGCAGCCTGCCCCCGGACCGAAGGAAGGCAGCCATCGCTGCGATCGGCAAATTTCAGACCGAGCCTGCGCTGCCGTCGTTGAAGTTTCGCCCTCTCGCAGGCCGAGAAGGCCACTTCATCATCAGCGCCCACCATGGCGACCGGATTATCCTGAAGCGCATTGCCGAAGAGCATTACGAGCTGATGGACATCGGACCGCACGACAACGTGTATCGTCGCATGACGCGAAAATAGCGTTGCCTTCGCTGTTGGCGTGCGGCGCAAGGTCCGCTGAGGGCGACTGAGCCCTTGCCCGTGACTGCATTCCCTTGGATGCGCGTAAGTCCACGATCAGGCGGCCCTTAGCGCATCGGCGAGGCCACGGCTGATCGGTACACCCACACCCTTCTGGACGGATCAGTCACCTGCCATCACCGATCTTGACGCCTCAGGCTTAGCCCGCTTCGATCGGCGCGAGCGGGGTCGCATGCGGATTGTTTCGGACAACTCCCCAGAGGACTTGAGGCGTCGGTTGGCTGACCAGCGCCTCGGCCTTGTCTTGCGCGCCTTGGCAGTCAACATGCTGCGTGTCATCCGCGGCGCGGGCAAGGCATACCGCCTCGCCCACGAACTCGCCGACTGCTCCAAAGCTCTCGCCGAGTACGCAGACGCCTTTGGGCACTACCCTCCTCCGGATCGCATTGAGCGCATGCTCGACCCTGAAAGGCCTTGGCCGGATCAAGGCGAAGACCGAGAGCGCAATCTCGACGGCTGGTCCCGCGATCTGCGCGAGGACGAGGCGCTGGTCCGGGAAAAGCAAGACGCCCGGATGGAAATGCGCCTGGCCGCGCTCCAGATCACCGCATCGATGCTGGCAAGCCAGCCTCTCCAACAGTCGCGCGGCGACGGCGATCTGCGCGAGGCCATCGCGCGACACGAGCGGCTAACCGCCGAGTTGAGGGCGTATAGGGCGAAAGAGCAGCGCAGTGGGAGTGCAGTCCGCAAGGCCGAGCAAGGGCGGCTGATCGCGGCGGCGTTGGCGCAGTCCACCAAAGGCCCGAAGGGCTGTCGCGCGCCGGCTCGGCTTGAACGGCCTGCAACGGCACCGCCTCCGCCGATGCCCCACGACCGACTGCAGCCACCGAGCTATGATAGGCTGCGCGTGTTCGACCTCACTGCCGAGATCCGCGAGGAGTTTGGCGTCGCGTCCGGCATGGATCTCGTTCTCTGGCTCAACCGGTTGCGGCGCGAGCGCGGTGTAGCGCCTCTGCCTCAGGGGCAGTTTCCGTCCACTCGTGCGACGCTCAACTACGTGGTCAAGGAGCTTCGAAAGGAGCGGGCGCGGTCGTCGTGACAAATTTCGCAGCGGGGAAAACGGCGGGAATCAGACGCGGCGCCGAGAACGGATATGGGCCGGGCATGAGCCTAGGAGTGGGTGAGAGGCGTGAAGATGGGATCTGTGATGCGGATGGTCATAATCGCCGCCTCAATAGCCGCCAGTGGGGCTGCCTTTGCTGCGGAACCTGAGGTGCGGTTCAATGGAACGACGCCCGTGGCGGCGATGAACCTGTCGGACGCGGACGGCTGCTTCCCTGCTCGGCTGGAGGGGCGTGTCGTCAAGCGAACCTTCGCCAAAGATGAGATCATGCTGGCGGGGGTGACGATCGAGCAGCCGTCGGGCGAGCGCACATACATCAACGTTGACGGCGACAAGATCGACCGCGCTAGCATGGCTGCGCGCGGAAATGCGGTGCGGGCACTGCAGATCATGCTTCGCGAAGGTGCGCGCGTGCAGCTCGGCGTCTTTGCGTGCGGCGCCGCCGGCCGTGTGCTGATGCTGGACGCGATCCGGTAGCCGCAGATCGGCGGCAGGAGGCGGCGCCACACCGTGCGGCGCCGCCTCGAGGTGACGCTATTTCGGCTTGTCGTGTCCGAAGAACTTCAGCCATGGCGCCTCTGCGCCGCAATCGTCGCAGCGGATGATCGTGTCTTCGTCAGCGGGCGGTGGATCGAATTTGAGGCTGCCGCAGTGGGGGCATGGGCAATCGGGGGTTGCATATCCCCGCGACAGATCATCCGGATCGACAGGCGGATAGACGCGGCCTTCGAAGGCAGGAACCTGCATGATGATTTCTCCTGATTGAGGGCGCTGCTGCATCAGAGCGATCAAGGTCATCAGGGTCATCAAAGCGTCTGCAGCGACGTCTTTTTAGCACGATGCCGCCCGGTCCGCCACCGAAGCGGCCGCATCAAGCGCAGCCGGTGGACTCCCCTTCGGCGCGCTTCCGTAAACCATCCCCTTTCGCTCGCGCATGACCGCGTAATGATCCATCACGCTCGGCCTGGACGACAGGTTGCGACTGCCGCACGCTGAGCACCGGAAGCGCAGGCAGAGGTCGGGAATAGGCGTGTCCACAGGGAACCGGTCTATCGCGACCTCGGCGTGATGGTGGCAGCCATTGCACCAGATCTCTGCCCGGCCGATGCCGGCCGCCAACAGCCCGCCGACCGTCTCCGGTGCGACCTCGCGACCTTGGGCGTCATAGCAGCGGCGGGGATTTCTCATGTCGCAGTGGGCGGCTCCGGACCCGCGATGATGAGGACTTTTGTCGGGCCGGAAAAGGGCTGCGACGCGCGACGGCTGCGCTGTCCCAGAGCGAGCAAATTTCCTGCGCTGACGGATAGAGACGCCCCGCTCTGATGCATAGACCGGTTGTGAGGCCTGCGGCCTTCTGTGTTCCGGCGCGTGAGGAGCGAGACGAATGCAACACGTAATCTTTCAAGGAAGCATCCGACTTCGGACCGAGCCCGATCTGCGCGACGCCATCCATGAGATTGCGCGTCAGGAGAAGATGACCTCGGCAGAATTCTTGCGGCGCGAGCTCCGCAAAATCGTGAAGCGCCGCGGCGCCGGCTCGAAAGCCTCTGCTGGCGCTGAGGCCGTCCAATGATCGAGACAGACGCTCATCTGCCGGGCTGGGAGCAATCGACGCAGACGGCAACCCCATCGCCTGTGCCGCCGATCGAGCAGCAGCTCATCACCGCGCTACTGGCCTGCGACAGCCTGCGGGCCAAAGCAGTTGATCTGTTTACGCTCCTGCGGACGCAGCCCCGCGACGGTGAGGCGTTCCAGCGCCTGCAGCATGAAGCGCTGGCGGCCTGGAGCGCTGCCGGCGAGGCCTACTGGGCCTATCACGCCGTCATTTCGTGCAAGGGCCAGGCGTGATGCTCCCTGCTCTTCAGACGACGCATCGACTGTATCGGGTCCGATCGGCCGGCGCGCCGACCTCGACCAAGAGGAGGTAGTCATCGGAATTTTCAAGAGCCCGAAACAGCCTTCGCCGTACGCCACGGCGCAGGCTCAGGCGCAGATGAACAAGGAAACGGCCATCGCCCAACAGCAGATCAACATGGTTGATCAGCAGGGGCCGGATGGATCGCTGACCTATTCGCAGACCGGCACATATTCGGACGGCACGCCGAAATTCACGGCGACGACCGCGCTTTCCCCGACGCAGCAGGCGATCAAGGACGCGGAGGATCAGTTCGGGCAAAACTCGCTCGGCATCGCCAATGCGCAACTCGGCCGGGTCACTGAAAGCCTCTCAACTCCTTTCAAGCTCGACAACGAAGGGACGGAGGCGCGGCTGTTCGATCTCGGCCGCAAGCGCCTGGACCCGCGCTTCGCCGAGGAAAGCGCGGCGCTGGAAACAGACCTGATCAACCGCGGCATCAGGCCGGGCACAGCGGCCTATGAGAGCATGCGCCGCTCATTCGGCGAGTCGAAGAACGACGCTTACAACCAACTCCTGCTCTCCGGCCGGCAGCAGGCGGTCAACGAGTTGGTCATGGAGCGCAACCAGCCGCTCAAGGAACTGGCGCAGCTTCTCGGGTTCGGGACGGTGGACCAGCCGCAGTTCGTCAACACGCCGACGACGAGGGTTGATGCGCCGGATCTGACGGGCCTCGTGCAGTCGAACTATCAGAACAAGGTGGCGAGCCGGAACGCGGCGCTCGGCGGGCTCTTCTCGGTCGGCTCGGCCATCGCAAACGGCGTCACTCGATATGCAACTGGAGGGAAGCAGCCGTGATCAGCGTGGACGAAAGCAGCATCGCCGCCCGCCGCCGCATCGCCCGCGCGATGCTCGACAAGGCCACCAGCACGGCGCCCATTCAGTCGCCATGGCAGGGCGTCGCCAACATGGTCAACGCGGGCTTTGCTGGCTGGGAAGAGGGCCGCTTGGATCGCGAGGAGCGACAGGCTCGCGAAGCAGGCGGCACTGATGCATCCGCAATGCGAAGCGGCTCCCCCTCGCCTGTCTCGTCTGTCGCGCAGGCCATGGCCGGGCCGGAGCCCAAGCCCGCCGACATCAGCAAGGCGCCCGCCAATCTCCTGCCGCGCTTCGCCCAGGCGGAGGCCCAATACGGGCTGCCCAAGAACTTCCTCGCGCAGACGGCCAAGGTGGAGAGCAGCTTCAACCCGAGCGCCAAGAACCCGAATTCGAGCGCAGCCGGGCTGTTCCAGTTCACGCGCGGCACGGCGCGGGACTATGGGCTGACGAACCCGCTGGACCCGATCGCCAGCACGGACGCCGCCGCGCGCCTCGCCGCCGACAACAAGGCGACGCTGACCCGCGCACTCGGCCGCGAGCCGACTGCCGGCGAACTCTACCTCGCCCATCAGCAGGGCGGCGGCGGCGCTTCGAAGCTGCTCGCCAATCCGAACGCGCGTGCGGTGGATGTGGTGGGCCGTGACGCCGTTCTGCTCAATGGCGGCCGGGAGGACATGACCGCGGGCGAGTTCGCGCGGCGCTGGACCTCCAAGGTGGCGATGGGCGGCGATCCCGACATGCCCGCGCCGGGCGCCATGCCGGCTGCGGCCGAGACGGGCGCGAGCGGCTTCGCCGTTCCCGGCCAGCCCGCGCCGATGACCGGCCGCACCTTCGACCAGATCACCAGCGGCGCCCCGCTCGACCCCGTGTTCCAGAGCGAGGGCGTCTCGCAGCCGTGGATGGGGACCGCATTGAAGCCGAGCCCTGCCGTGTCTCACGTGGCCGCCGCACTGACCGGGCGCCAGCCGCCGCCGCGTCCTGCCGATCTCCCCGCGCCGGGCGCAGTGGAGGCCGTTGGCCGCATGCCGCAGCCGGCCGCGCCCATCATGCCCGATCTCTCGAACGAGAGCGGGGCCGGCGCGCGCGAGCTGCAGGTCATGAGCGAGCAGGCGCGGCAGGGGCAGCCCCAGGCGGCGAGCAACCCGATCTCGGCCATTGCCGCCGCGCTGATGGGGCAGGGCGCTCCGGCGCCTGCCGAGGCCACTCCTGCAGCGCGAATGGTTGCCACTGCGCTAGCCGGCACGCCGGAGCGCGCGAGCGCCGCCGCCAACACGCCCTCTCTCGCGCCCGAGGCCCCTTCCGTTCCTCAGACGGCGACGTTCGGCGTGATGGCCGGCGCTGGTCAAGGCGATGCGCGGCTCTCGGCAGCACGACGTGTTCTGAACAATCCCTACGCGGCTGCCGGCGACAAGCTCGAAGCCAAGGCGATCATCGAGCAGTCATTGAAGGGCGCCGATTACGAGACCGTCACGCGGCCTGACGGGTCAGTCTATCGCGTGCCGAAGACGGGCGGCGGCGCCCCGGTTCAGGTGTTCGGCCCGCAGTCGAAGCCGGAAGGGCCGACTGGCGACATGCGCGAATATGACCTCTACACACGGCAGGAGCGCGCGGCGGGGCGTGAGCCCGACAGCTTCACGAACTGGTCGCGCGGCAACAAGGCCGCCGGCAAGACAGAGGTCAACATCGACACCAAGGGTGCGGGCAAGTTCGTCGAGAAGGCGAACGAGATCCAAGCCAAGCGCTACGGAGAAATGGCCGAGGCCGCGGACGCCGCCAGAACGATGCAGGGTGACCTCGACATGCTGGAGGGCATCTCGAAGGGCCTGTCCACCGGTCGCGGCGCAGAGGCGCGACTTGCCATGGCGCAGTTTGCCAAGGCTTGGGGCTTCGACGACATCGCTTCCGGCCTGACCGGCGGCAAGCTGCCTGAGATGGAAGCGTTCTCGTCGCTGATCGACAAGCTCACGCCGCAGATGAGGCAGGGCATGCCGGGCGCCGCCTCGGATCGCGACGTGGCAATCTTCCGCAACGCGCTCCCGTCGATGCTCAAGACGCCGGAAGGCAATCAGATCGTCATGGGCACGCTGCGCGCCATGAACGCCTACAAAGCGCAGGCCGGTGATCTGGCAGGGCAGGCTCTCCGCGGCGAGATCAGTCAGGCAGACGCCGACAAGGCCATCCGCGCGCTGGAGAGCCCGTTTTCCCGCTTCCGTGAGTTTCGCGCGGCGCAGGACAAGCCGCCGAGCTCCAACGCGGCCAAGCCGCCGGCCGCGCCTGCCGCGCGCATCGGCAGCAGGGCAGAATTTGACGCCCTGCCGTCCGGAACTCCGTTCATCGACCCCGAGGGCAACGAGAGGATCAAGCCGTGACTGATCGGTGGTGGGATAGCGCCCCTCTTGCGAAGGCCCGCGGCAGCGACAATGGGGCCGACAAGTGGTGGACGGCTGCGCCGCTCGCTGGCGCAATGCCGGCCGCTCCAGTCGCGGCTGTCGATGCGATGGGGAACCCTACCGGCGCGCCGGATATCCCCGCGGCACCTGCGACGATGTCCTATGGCGACCAGATGAAGCGTATCGGCGGCCTGGTCGATGACGGGGTTCGTCTTCTCGCCAATGGCGCGACGTTCGGCATGGCCGATCGCGTGGCAGGCGCGATGGACGCAGCCACCGGCGAGGCTCCCTCCTATTCGGCGGGTGTCGAGGCCCAGCGCAATCGGACACAAGCGCTGCGGGACGCGGCGCCTGTCACAGCGGGCGTTATGGAAGCGGCCGGCGGCATTGGTACCGGCATCGGGCTCGTCAAGAACGGCATCACCCTAGCGGGGCGCGTCGGCATGGGGCTGCTGCCCCGCACAGCCGCCTTCGGCTTGGAAGGCGCGGGCTATGGTGCAGCGGCCGGCATCGGCAACACTTTCTCCGAGAAGCCAGGCGACTACCTTGCGGCGGCCAAGGACGGCGCCCTGACAGGCGGCATGGTGGGAACTGCGCTCCCCATCGCAGGCGCTGGCATCAGCGGCCTCTTTCGGCTTGCGAAGCCTGTGGCGACCCGCCCCGTGGAGGGCGTCGGACGCTCTGGGTCCACCATGCTGCGAGTGGCGGCACAGGCCGACGAAGCGGGCATGCGCGAGCTTCCTGCCCTTGGCCCCGAGGCAATGCTGCCGGATGCCGGCCCGTCGATGCTCGGGCTTGCGCAGGGCGCGGGAACGGGTATCGGCCCAGGGAAGACGGCGCTGGTCGGCGCACTGCGCCAGCGTGATGCAGGCGTTGGCCAGCGCCTCGCAACTGCGGTTGACGACGCGCTCGGGCCGGCTGTGGTGCCGTCACGCATAGAGGCAGAGATCCGCGCGGGGCAACGCGCACTCTCCCCCGACTATGAGCAGGGGTTGTCCAGCGCACGCGCTGTAACGCCACCGCGGGCCGCTGACGTGCCTCATTGGGGCTTCCCGCTCAGCTCGGGCGCGCCTCGGGCATCGGCTGCATCGGGGCCGAATACGCAGGCGGTAGCAGACGCGATCGACGCGCAAATTGTCGATGCTCGCGGCCCCGTGCGGAGCGCTCTGGAGAGCGCGCGCGGCATGTTGAACCTCTATGGAACACGCGAACTCGATCCGTCACCGCGGGCACTGCTGGAAACGCGCAAGGCCCTGGACGGCATGATCGGCACGGCCGAGCGATCGGGAGACAGCGCCGTTGTGCGCGCCCTAACGGACGTCAGACAGCAGGTGGATGCCGTCCTCGATCAAAGCGCGCCCGGCGTGAAAGCGGTGGATGCGCAGTTTGCCGAACTCGCACGCCAGCGCGACGCCCTCGAACGCGGCCAGTCGATCTTCGACATCGGCCGAAGCACGGCCATCAGACCGTCAGAGCTGGCGGACGAAATCACAACGGGCGCTTTGCCGCAGGGGCGGATGGTCGGACCGTCAGCCGCGCCAGTCCGCATGCGGCAGGGCGCGCGCGCCGAGGTCGATCGCATCGTGGGCACGAACGTCAACGACCTGAACGCGCTTGAACGGACCCTGGCGACGCCACAGGACTGGAATGCGCAGAAGGTGGCGACCGTCTTTGGAGATGAGGCGTACAGCGAGCTCGCCCGCGCGCTCGCTGGAGAGCGCCAGATGCGGTCCACCTATCAGGCCGTCGCACAGGGCTCGCAGACTGCCCAGCGCCAGCAGGCCGCGCAGGCGATGGACGGGACTGCCGGCCCCGCTCTCGACACGACGTTGACCGGTGCCGCTGCGACGACCCTCCGGACGCTGGCGAGACTCCTTGCAGGCCGCAGCAGCGAGGCGACCAAAGATCAGGTTGCGCAGGTGCTAGCGTCGCGGGGGGATGCTGTGCGTCAGATTGCCGAGGCCCTGCTCGCCGAGGCAGCCACCACAGGCCGGCAGGCTCAGGCCATTAGGGGGGCTATCGCAAATCCTGCGTATCTCGGCGGCGCCTCGCAGCCCGGCGGTCAGCGATGAACGCGATGGCGAGCATGGTCGGGATGAAGATCAGCGCCGCCATCTCGATGCTGCCGACGAAGCCGATCCAATGCTTGACGCCGAAAGCGACAGCCGCGCCGAGCGCCAGGACGGCCAGGATCTGCAGTGCTGCGGTCATGCCGTCTCGCCTGATTGCTCCCAATCTCTAGCACGGCCGCCTTAGGCGCGAAAACACGACCTCACCAGCCGACGACACCCGCATATCACCTGATCGCCTCCGGAACCCCACAATGGCCGAGCGCAGTAAACTAGGGTCGAATAGAGCACCGCCGAACGCTGGCAAGGGCCGGCCGAAGGGTATCCCGAACAAGACCACATCCCTCCTCAAGGACGCTCTGCTGATCGCGGCGAAAAATGCCGGCGGTGGGGATGACGAAGGGCTGATCAGATACCTGACCAAGCAAGCGATGGAGAACCCCTCCGCATTCCTCGCCCTGCTCGGCAAGGTGCTGCCGCTGCAAGTAGCTGGTGCCGGCGGCGGCCCGATCGAGAGCGAGATCATGTTCGCTGTGAGCATCGTCGATCCCGTCGAGGCCGAGCGTAGCGTCGGGAGGCCCGACTAGGCCTGGTCCAGAAATGGGCCACCCTAACGGATGCCAACCATGAAAGTTCGTGCGGCCTGCGCCCGGAGTTTTTGGCAGCCGTTAATTAAGGCAAAACCACCGGCATTCTTGGACCTTCGCCGCCAATTAAGTTTCTCTATTGCAGAGCGGTATAGTTCTGTAATCGCCCAAAAACTGATTGCAATCAGAGAGCTATTGACCCGTTGCGGAGGATGTATCCTCGCCCGGAATGCTCCAGCTGACCGTAAATCTTGACTGGCTTGCCGCTCTCATGCGCACGAAGCGCAGTAAGGTAATCTTCGGGGCTCAACGGGACACGAACGTTCAACGCGAGCGACCCAGTCAGCCATCGGATGGAGATTTCCCTTGTGCCCTTAGGATTGACAAGGTCGGCCGGGTTCTCGGTTGCTGATAGCTTGGTGATCATCCCCTCGACGAAATTTGATGTGACCGCATGGCTAGACCTCAAAGTCTGCGCGAGCGCGCGAGCGGTTCCGGCTTTCGCAGTTTCGATTTCAACCGTGGTTTCGGCAGACAGATCTTCATCAGGAGTCCATTCTGGGGAAAGTTCGAACCCGAAACAAACCGTCGAGGCTTTGCTGTTTTCTAGAATCTCGGCCAACCCGTCGAACATATCTGCCGTGAACCCCACGCGAGCGTCCGTCATTAAACCGGCGTCTTGATCGGATCGCGTGTCGAATGTCTGCAAGCCGCGCATAATTCGTTGCACGACAAGCCGGGACGATGGAACTGGTGCCCGACCTCCATCTAGATCACCCAACGGAGGCGACCCGATAGGAGACTGTATCGTGAAGCCAAAACTACCTTTGAAGGTATGCGCAAACCTGCACTCCTTCACGAAGGCATCGCTCATAGCCTCGGGATTATCCGTGCGGCCACCGAGTTGAAACTCAGCAGATGCCGACGCTCGTAGAAACGCTCGTGTCCGCCGGATCATTTTCTCGGCAACGCTCAGCAGGATTGAATCCCGATGCACTGCGGTGTCGGATAATCGCTCGCGGATAACATCGAATCCGACTCCACGAATGGCCGATACAATGCGTTCAACAGAGCGGTCCTCAATTTGAGCAAGCGTCTCCAGTGCCATCCCCACGCGTGTGGTAGCGCCGGCAATCTCGCCGTGGCGAGGGACTATCAGTTCAATTACGTCTGAGTTGGCTTCATGAAGAACAAATAGGTCGAGGGAGTCAGACTTCACCTGCTGTTGTTGCCAGCCTCGGGCAAGCAGATATCGCCTCAGCAAGCCGACTGGCGGCAGCGCCATGCTTGGAGAAGCGATCATGCGACCAGCTCCCCTCTGGCTGCTGACATTATTTCGTTCACGCTCGCGACCGTTAGAGTCTGCCGGCGGGGGATCCTGACCGTGACTGAGCGCGTATTTTTGGTTTCAGGGCCTGAAGGCCGCAGCCAATAGCAGCAATGTCGAAGAACTATCTCGACCTCTGATGAAGAGATCCAATTTGCCTCATCGGAAGGGAGGCACATGACGAAAATGTACAGAGGGGAACCCTCTGGCCTCGCAACTGCCGAATTATACGCTGCCGCATCCAGCTCGTAGACAACATCTTCGCCTTCGAATTTCCAATCCGAAGTTGCCTTGAGCTGCACGTCGACGGGCACTCCAGTTTCCACAAGCTTGCCGCGGTAGCGACCGATGCGGCGAAGCATCAAATCGACGCCGTAATCATGGAAAGACGGACTGTAGACGTTGATGCCGGCGCGACCCGTTACCGCATGCACATAGGCTAGTGACAATCGCTCCTTAATGTGGGGTGTCGTCAGCATACGTTTTGTCAAAGCTGCCAGCGGTGGGTTTCGCAGAAACGCATATGCCCACGAATTCGCAAAGGAAGACTTTAGGACCGCCACGATGCAAAACCGCTTGCCATCCGGGGTGGCGAAGGAGTTCACGCTGCTCGGCATTACTATGCTGCCTGCCCCAGAGCGCGATAGCTGCCGGCGACGGCCTCGAATCGCCGCTCCTGCCCCATGAACCAGAACTCGACCTGGCCGGGCGCACCGCACATCGGCTGCCTGCGGATCTTCTTCGCGGAGACGATGGTCTTCCGAGCCTCATAATCGCGATAGACCACAATCCCGGCATCAGCCTTGTTGCGCCAATGGGCCGAGCCGGAGATATCGTAGAGGCCCGGCTGCGGCTCCTTCCCGCCGCCGGGGTTCTGGAGCTTCGTCGGGTGTGCGACGACGACCACCGTCACGTCGTGGACACGGCCGAAGAGCTTGCACTTGCTGATGAGCTGCGAGACGAACTCGGTCTCGGACTGGTTGGCGGGGCGGGAGGCTTCCAGTTCGTTATAGGGGTCGATGATCAGCCCTCTGATGCCCTTGCGCAGCACGGCCGCCCTGGCTCGCTCCAGCACCCAATCAATCGTCGGCGTGTGGTCGGCCGCGTCGATGAATGCGAAGCGCTCGCGCACCCATCCCAACGCAGCGGCCAGGCGGTCGGGCTCCATGCGTTCCGTGGGGCCAGGATGGAAAGGGCGCCCGGCCTTGATCTCGCACAGATCGGCAATATGGCTCGCCGTCCCCGTCTCTGGTGAGAACAGCGCCCACCGCCAGTCATGCAGGTCCGATATCGAGACCGCGACCTGATCGAAGAACCGCGACTTTCCGTGGTTCGGGATGCCAGTGACGACGACGAATTGACCGGGCATCACCTTAAATGCCTGATCGAAGTCCGGTCCGAGGCCGCAGGAGAGCGGCTGAGGCCCGTCGCCGCGGTACATCTCCCAGACCCCTTCTGCGAAGTCGTCCACCCCATAGAGCCCGTCGATCGGCCACGGCTCGGCATTTGCGACGCACTCGCGCAGCACCTCGCGCCCGTGGTCCATCAGGCATTCATTCGCGTCCTTGGTCTGGACATCGCCGGTCGCAGGGAAGCGAACACGCCAGCATCTGTCCTTGCCAAGTCGCCGGGCCAGTTCCGCTGCAAGGAGTTCGCCAGGGCCATCCATGTCGGTAGCGATCAGGATCCGGCCGGCGGCCTCTAGATCGGCAGCGTGCGTCGCCAGCGGCTCGTAGCGCTTGTCGGACTGCTCCGGCTTGTCGGGCGCGCCATTCGGCAGGCTGACGGCGTTGGGGAGGCCGGCCTCGACCATCGCCAGCACGTCCAGCTCACCTTCAACGAAGATCAGATCCTTGCCGGCTTCGATTGCGTCGGCGTTATAGAGCACCGGCTCGGGCTGCTTCTCCTGGCGGAAGTTCTTGGCGGCGTCCCGGTACTTCACGTTCCGCAGCACGCCCGCCCACTCATAGGGGAAGGCGATGCAGTCGGCTTCTGCCTCGATCTGCGGAAACCACTGGCGCGACCGATAGATGCCCATGCGCTCGACAGTCGCCGCGCTGATGCCGCGCGACGCAAACCACGCGAGTAGCTTTCCAGGCCGCTGCGGGTTCTCAACGCGAGCCGGGCGGTTGAACATGCGAACCTCCTTGCGATAGCGGGGATGGAAGTCGCTGCCGCCTACGCCGCCGGTCCAACCGCAATGGTGGCAGTCCCATTTGGCGCGGTCGTCGAAGACGGAGACAGAGAGGCACGGGTCGGCCTTCTTCTTCCTGCTCGCGGAGCAGCGCGGACAGGGGATCTTGTGATTGCCGATCCGGTAGGATCGGAGGCGGATGCCAGCGGCGCTGAGATCTGAGGTCAAATCCACCATCACATCCTCCAAGAGGCCGGCTCGTGCGAAGCGACGGCCTGTTGGCCACGCAGAGCTGCCTCGATCCAAGCGACGGGGTCGATGGGATTCGTGTCGCGAGCATCCTCGAGCACCCGCAGCACTCGCCGGCAGTCGTCGCGTGACGATTTCAGCCACTTTCCGATCAGTGAGCGTGCAGGGCTCGTCGGCTTGCCGGTCAGACCCGCCACGATCGGGACGCCTTCCTGGAAGAGGCGCAGCTTCCAGTCGGGTGCGGCGGTTTCTGTCGGAGGCAGCATCGGGGCGGCCACGCCCACTGCGTTAGCAGTGGTATTCTTTCTCCTCTCCTCTCCTCTCCTCTCCCTTGCCGTGACAGTTCCGTCATCGTCACGGCTGATGCGTGACACACCTTCCTCATGATCGTTTTGCTGTCGGTCGCGGTCACGTTTCCGGCGCTGGCGCTCGGCCGCGGTCGGGTCATTCGAGAACCACATTGCGCCGCCTTCGGTCCTCCCATCGGCTGCGGTGAAGGCCCTGATCTCGGCATCAGTCGGATAAGCGGCCCGCGGCCATTTCGGCCGCTGGTAGCGGCAAAAATTGCGGATCGCTCCAAGCTGCAGGCCGGCGCTCTCGAAGCGACGGATGAGCCTATGGCTTTCCAGCTCATCAAGAAGCGGCACCACGTCGGCGGATGCAGCCGGCAGGATGCGCATCTTGAGGGAAACCGGCTTCCATTCGAAGACGCCCTGGTCGTCGGCGTCGCAAAGGAGGCCGATCCAGAACACCTGAGCCTGCGCGGTCAGCGAGACGAAAGCCTCGTCGCTGAACAGGCCGGGATGGATAGAGCGGATACGCGCCATCAGCACCTCCGCTCAGCATTGGAGAAGACTTCCGGTGCCGTTTCCAGCATCGCCTTCACGCATGCGCCGAACTGTTCGAGGGATCGCCGCAAGGCAGCGTCATCGTTCGTCGCGAGTTGGCTCGTCGCGTGATCGAGATGGATCGATGCCGAGCACATCGCCGACATCAGGAAGGCGCGGGGCTTGTGAGCCCCGACGCCGTTGGTGCAGCGGGCGTCGCTCATGACGCCACCCTATTGAGCACAGTGACCGGCACGCTCAGCTCGTAGCGGGCGTGGGTGCCCGCATAGGGGCCAGCGTGCTTCTCGTCGTGCGTCACAACACCGATTCCGCCGCGCCGCAGCTTGAAGACGTAGTGCGACCAGCGCGGGCCGGGGTGATCGATCGGCGTGCAGCCTTTCGGCCCGGCGGCGATGAGATTGTCCAACGCCCACGCGTCGCGCCCCTTGAAGGTGCGAGGTGTCGGATCGCCCTCGATGATGACCGTGATCGATTTCAGGCTGGTCATCAGTGAGCCTCCCTCGGACCGAGGCCGGCCAGACTGGCAATCGTTGCCGCGTGCAGCGCGCTGATTGCGAACCGCTGCTGAAGCCGGTTGATGATGAAGGGGATCGTGGTATGGTCCGAATGCGTAGCTCCTCGGCTTTGCATTTCGGACCCCGCAAGCGCCCTGGCCGGCGCGGCGGGGTTCTGCTTTTGAGATGCCATCAGATCACGCAGCCCTCTTCTTGGAGGGCGGGCGGACCGGGAGAGCCAGCAGCCATTCGCGGGCGTCGTCGTAGAGGATGATGAGCTTGCCCGCGGATTTCCGCGCCTTGAGCCGCCCCTCCGCGATGTCCTCGCAGATCTTCGACCGGCCCCAGCCGGACGCTTTCATGAGCCCCTGAATGTCATAGGCAAGGGGCGGCGCCTGATGAGCGTGTGCCATGCTCGGGTTCCTGCGAACCGTCGCAACCCGTTATGGATTGGATCGGACGCAGACCAAGTTGGTTGGCCGGTCACCCCGCCGTCATTTCCGCCATGATCTCCGCCAGTCACGAAACTGGCGGAGATGATGGCGGAGTTAGTCTTCCACCGCTTTGGGGCCGGACTGTTGCCAGCGTTTGGGGGCCTCCTCGTTTCTGATGGTCTGCGCATCGCGGCGGCCGATGCCGAAAAGCCTTTTCAGCTCAGCAAAGTCGTCGGTTGCCTTCGGGCCGCGCGGGCTTCCGGTCCATGTCGGCACTCGCACCTCGCGATACCACTTGCGCGCTGCGATACGGCGAGCTGCGGGGGACTTTGGCAGTTCGCTTTGGTCCTGTACGGGAGGAAGCGGCGCGTCCCCTGTATGGGCAGGCCATAGGCGCAGGACATCGTCACGGCGAAACGACGGATCGGACAACTCTCGCGGGCCGGCATGGTGGACGAGGGCCGCATCGGCGCCGGGCCGACCGCCGCGGTTGCCATGCCGCCAGTCTTGCCAATCCAGTGGCCGCAGTTCGCGGCGGCTATGGTCGTCGACCGCTGTTCCGCTCATCGTGCCGGCGCGAAGCTCTTTCCAGAGAAGCTGCACGGCTTCTTCCCGGCTAAGCCCATCCAAGCCCCGCAGCATACGATCCGCAGTCCAGGCATCGAGCGAGATCAGGCTGCGCGAATGGTCCCGCACGACTGAGCGCAGGAACTCTGGCTCGCGGGTCATGATCCAGGCGAGCGCTTCCACCAACGACCAGTCGGGCGAATCCATCGGATCCGGTAATGGTCGGTCGTCCCCAGCGACCTCGGCCGCCAGTTCATCGTCATCCATCGTCGCACCCCGCGACGCACCTATGGCAAGGACGGGGAAGCCGAGTGGTGCGCCTCGGCTTGTCGGCTGGCCGGCCTATCCCCGTCCGTCTCGTGACCTATCCGGCAGCCTGCGCGCGGATCGGAGTAACATTCCCAGCGATGTCCTTCGGCGTGCCAACGAAGCGCGCCCAGGCCTCCATGAGCTTGCGGCGCTTCTCCAGCGCATCTCCGCGGCGGTAGGCCTGTTCGGCCTCGTCCCCAACCGCATGGGAAAGCGCGGCCTCGGCGATTTCGCGCGCGAATGACGTGCTCTCGCCGCACCAGTCGCGGAACGACGAGCGGAAGCCGTGCTGCGTGAAATCGGACGCGCCCATGCGGCGGAGCAGCATCTCCATGGCCATGCTGGACAGCGGCCGACCCTGCTTCTTGCCAGGAAAGACAAACGGGCTGACCTTGACCTTGGCCTGTTTTTCCAAAACGCGCATGGCACCAGAGCTCAACGGCACGCGATGCGCTTTGCCGCCTTTCATTCTGCTCGCCGGCACCGTCCAAATCTTCTGCTCGAGGTCGAACTCATCCCAGCAGGCGCCGAGCACCTCATTCGAGCGGCTGGCGTTGAGGATGGCGAACTCAAGGGCCGCGGCAGCCGTAGCGTCTCGCTCCCGAAGGCGGGCAACGAACGCCGGAACGTCCGGATAGGGCATCGCTGCATGGTGGCCGCGCGTGAGCTTCTTTCGCTTGGAGAGCAGTTCCTGCAGATGGCCGCGCCAGCGCGCGGGGTTCTCCCACGGCGACGGGATCAGCCTCTTCGCTTTCGCAGCCGCCAAGACGCGCTCTATGCGGCCACGAACCCGAGAGGCGGTTTCCTGCTTCGTCTGCCAGAGCGGCTGCAGGATCTTGAGAACGTCGTCTGTGCCGATCGCGTCCAGCCGCTTTGCCCGGATCGGCTCGGCGTAGTGTTTCAACGCGCGCGTCCATTGGGCCTGGTGCCGGGGGTTCTTGAAGCCCGGCAGGATCGCCAACAGCATTTCGTCCGCGAACTCACCGAAGGTCTTGGCGGCCTTCCGCTCCTTCTCAGCAGCCCGCTTCGCCTCAATCGGGTTGACGCCTGACGCGACGAGCTTGCGCGCTGCAGCTGCTTGCTCGCGAGCGTCGGCAAGGGAGGTCGATGAAATCCCCCCGAGCCCCATCTCCTTGAGCTTGCCATCCCATCGGAACATGAACAGCCAACGGCGTGCCCCTGACGGATCGACGACGAGATAGAGGCCGTCGCCGTCGCTATGGCGCCCAGCCTTCTTGAGGGTGACGACGCTTCGGGCTGAGAGCTTCTTCACCGCGCGCGCCATGTGGCTTCGAGCCCTACCCCAACAATTGCCCCAACATCGTGCGCGGATTGTATCGGACGGGTTTGGATTGGTCCAGCAAATTGCCGGTCCGTTCAGCCCGAAAAGGGCGAATAGTGCGGACTGGATCGGATTTTTTCGGACGGTAGTTTAGCGTCCTTCCGGGACGCCAGATCTGCCGCTTCCGGCTCTCCCCCATCAGCCGTCTCACAGCTCGGACGTCCGCTCGTCTCCCTCGTCACCCCCAGCCCGCCAGGCGCCCGTCAGGGTGAGGCTCGCGCTGTAGATGACCCGCCCGCCGGCATCGCGGACGCGGACCGCGAATTCGCGCTGGTCGCCGTCGGGCAGAACCTCGCGAACCATGTCGGGCAGGGCATCGAGGGCGAGATAGCGCGCCGCTTCGTCCCCCGTCAGCTCGACGCCGTCCTGGTCGATATGGGAGAAGCTGCCATCGGAACTGTCGATATAGTAGCGGGGCATCTGGCAGCAATCTCCGGGCAGGGGCATCGGTTCCGTCAGCGCGGCATCCTGATCAGGTTGAGATAGGTCGGGTCGAACTGGGACATCCGCGCCAGCCCGTCGAAATCGAGGATGCTGACGGCGCTGCCCTTCCAAGACACAAGGCCGGTCGCCCGCAGATCCTGCAGCGTGCGGTTGACGTGGACGAGCGAGAAGCCGAGCGCGTCGGCCAGTTCGTTCTGCGGAACCGGAAACTCGAAGCGGCCTTCGCTGGCGAGCCCGACGGCCTCCAGCCGCAGATAAAGCTCGCAGATCAGATGGCCGAAATGGGCCGTCGCCGAGCGCCGCCCCGCAGAGGTGATCCAGGCGCGCTGAATGGCCCCGTCGACGACGGTGGACAGCCAGAGCAGCCGGCCGAGATGAGGCGATCGCTCCATCACCCGCAGCAGATCGCGATGCGGCACATAAGCCGCCTCGCAATCGGTGAGAGCGACGACGCTGTGGTCCATCACCTTCAGCAGAAAGGCATGGAGATCGACGAAGTCGCCGGGGATGTGGAGCGCGGTGATCTGGCGCTTGCCGTCATCGAGCAGCACCTCGCGCGCTGTGACGCCGCTCAGAACGACGCAGCTCTCGGTCGGTCGCGAGTGCTGCGCGACCAGTTCCTCGCCCTTGCGCAGCTGGCGGCGCCGGAAACTCAGCCCGTCGAGCAGCGCCGCCTCTTCGGGATCGATCTCGTCGCGCAGGGACAACGACGTGACGAGGGCTTGCAACGGTCCTGTCTTGCCCATCTCGGCCATGAGCGGTTCAACGCGGCGGCCGCGGCATCGTTCCCCGCGCAGCCGCAGCGACGATCAGGCCAAGGTCCGCGCCTTCGCCAGCTCCGCCTCCAGCAGCAGGATTCGCCTGTCGCGTTCCGCCAGCGCCGCCGCGACGTCTTTGGCGGGAATCAGCTGCGGAATGTGTTGCGGACAATTGGCGTCCCAGGCCGCGATCGTGAACAGCACCGCCTGCTCCGGCGTGCCCGCATAGCCTTCGGGCCGCAGCCTTTCGAGCAGGGCGGGATCGTCCTCGACCACCCGCGCCGTGCCCCAGATCTTGATCCGCTGCCGGCGCGCATGATCGATCAGGAAGATATGGGCCTTGGGGTTCTCGGAGAGATTGCCCTGGCTGACATATTGCCGGTTGCCGCGGAAATCCGCGAAGCCGAGCGTCCGCTCGTCGAGAACGCGCAGAAACCCGGCCGCCCCACCGCGATGCTGGATATAAGGCTGGCCATCGGCGCTGGCTGTCGCCAGGAAGAAGCTGTCGCGCCCGGCGATGAAGGCGGCCAGCTCCGGCGTGACCGTCGTCTCGAAGCCGCCGCGCTCTTCCATTCGACGATAACCGCCGCGCGAGCCCTTGCGCTGCTGCACCGCCTTGACGGCAGGGGTGAAGGCGACGTCGCTCGAAATCCTGTCTTGATCCATGACACCCTCCCTGGCCCCACGCGATCGGCGGCCACGGCGAGAAGATGACAATTGCGCGCTGAGTAGATAACATAGTCAATCTGCACTTCATTATTGCGCCAAGCGGAGCAATTGATGGACCGCTTCGCGACATTGCAGGCTTTCGTTAAGGTCGCCGAGGCCAAAGGCTTTGCCCCGGCCGCCCGAGCTCTGGGCCTGTCTCCGTCGGCCGTGACGCGGCTCGTCGCTGCGCTCGAGGACCGGCTCGGCAGCCGCCTCCTCCAGCGCACCACCCGCGCCGTCACCCTCACCGACGAGGGCGAGCGCTATCTGCCGCTGGCGCGGCGCGTCCTGGCTGATCTCGACGAGGCGGATGCGTCATTGCTCGCGACGCGGGCCGAGCCGTCGGGCCGCCTCGTCGTCGCCGCGCCGCTCGCCTTCGGGCGCGCCCATGTCGGCCCGCTGCTCTCGGCCTACCTCTCGCGCCATCCCGCGGTGCAGGGGGAGTTGCGGCTCGGCGACCGCATCGTCAATCTCGTGGAGGACGGGATCGATCTGGCCGTCCGTATTGGCGATCTCGGCGATTCCAGCCTCAAGGCCAGGCGTGTCGGAGCGACGCGGCGCGTGCTGGTGGCAGCACCGTCCTATCTGGCGGCGCATGGCGAGCCGGTCCGGCCGGACGAGATCGCGGCCCATCGCTGCATCCATTTCGCCGGCTTCAACGCGGTCCCCGAATGGGTGTTCGAGCGGCAGGGCCAGCGGCAGCGCATCGGCTTCTCACCGCGTTTCGTGACGAACGCCGCCGAGACGGCGGTTCAGCACGCGATCAATGGCGGCGGGCTGACGCTGGTTCTGGCCTATCAGGCGGCACAGGCGATCCGGGAGGGACGGCTGCGTGTGCTCCTGCCGGACCATGAGCGTCCGCCCTCGCCGATCCAGATCGTCTATCCCTCGGCGCGGCTGCTCTCGGCCAAGGTGCGCGCCTTCATCGACATGGCGGCGCGTGAGACGCGCTGGTCCTTTCTCGACCTTGGCTGAAGCGATGGACGGCGCGCCGCTCAGAGCAGGCCGCCCTCCTCGATCACGCGGATGCCGATACGATCAACCGAACCGCCGCCCGACGATCCCGTCTCGATGGCGAGCTCGCCGTTGCGGACGCGGAAGCGGATCGTCGGCGTACCGTCGCCGCGCCAGTCGGCCGTCTCCCCGTCATCCTCGTACAGCTCGCCGGTCGCACCCTCGACCAGCCCGCAGGCCAGGACCTCGCGCTCGGCACCGATCCCCGTGGCATCGCCCAACGGGATCAGCGCGCCCGCCCGCAGGAAGAGCGGCAGCCGTCCGAGCGGCGCCGCGACGGTCACGACCGCCCCGCCCTCGAAATGCCGGCCGTCATGGCCGTCATACCAGCCGCCGGGATGGGCCGGCAAATAGACGTGGCGTTCGGTCGCGCCTTCTTCCAGCACCGGCGCGACCAGCACATCCGGCCCCAGCATGAAGGCGTCGTCGGTTTTCACCGCCGTCGCGTCCTGCGGGAAATCGTAGAGCAGCGGTCGCACGGCCGG
>OGCL01001022.1_pt1 | contig 26118 bp, 23 predicted proteins | sample 1570041 | NCBI WGS metagenome assembly OGCL01 (sample SAMN06266162, study PRJEB24511) | hot springs metagenome | isolation source: Hot spring water | place: South Africa: Limpopo | collected 2015-06-22 | reverse complement strand
GGAAGCGGCCTGGCGGCTGCTTGCGCAGTCGCTGCAGGAGGCCTTCTACCAGCGCATGCGGGTCGAGTTGCAGCTGGGCTATGCGCTGTTCTGTGGCTATCGCCAGGGTCAGGGGCAGCGCGGCATTCTCTTCGCGGTGCAGAGCCCTAAGGCCGATACGGCGCAGCTGCTGGCCCATAGCGAGGCCCTGATCGCCGAGCAGGTGGCGATCCTTACCGACTGGCCGGCTGCGCAACTGCGTCAGGCGGCCGCTGAACTGGGCCAGCGCCTGCACAGCGAAGCGCCCCTGGAACAGGCCCAGCAGCATTGGCAGGCCTGGCTGGCCGGCTTGCCGGCAGGGCACCCCGATGCCGTGGTCCAGGCCTGTGCCGCGCTGGATCAGGCAACCTGGCGTGAGGCCCTGCAGCAGCTTGAGCAGGCGCCGCGGCAGATCCTGGCCAATCAGCCGGCACCACGCTGATCCCGTAGGGTGCGCCGTGCGCACCGAGACTTGCGCGCCTCTCCCAGACGACTTTCCCCGATGCGGCCGATTGGCCTGCGGTGCGCATGGCGCACAGCGTCCTGCGTCTTTTGCCTTGCTGCGCAGGTCGCACCTGGGTGTACGACCTTGGTGGCGCCCCGGGTCGTACGCCTATCCGCCTGCGCCGCAGGCCCACGCCAAAGCAGCGCCCAACCGGGTCCAAGGCCGCATACCAGGGCTGCGCCGCGCTTTTGATAATCGCCTTCGACCCGACTGCTTCAGTCGTTCCTCAAGCGGAGAGCGTTATGTACAACAAGAAGATCGCCAGCACCCGATTCCTGCCTCTGGCCCTGGCCAGCGCCGTGGCCCTGGCGGCCAGCCAGCAGGCTGCCGCGGAAATCGTCCTGTACGACCAGGACGACACCACCTTCTCCACCGACGGCTATATCAACGCCTTCTACGTCAACAGCCAGGTGGACCGCGAGGGCGAGCAGTTCGACCGTACTCAGTCGCGGGTGAAGATGGGCTTTCTGCCCAACTGGATCGGCTTCAACTTCGGCAAGCAGGTCGATGATCTCAAGCTCGGCGGCCGCGCCTCCTTCTGGGTAACCATCAACGACAGCGAAGCCAATGGCACCAGCACCGCCATCGACGTGCGCCAGTTCTACGGCACCGTGTCCAACCCCGAGTGGGGTGAGGTGCTGGTGGGTAAGGACTTCGGTCTGTTCGCCCGTTCCAATATATTCCTCGACGAACTGCTGGCCGGTTACGGCAATGCCAGCGACACCCTGGGCCTGGTCGACGGCACTGGCGTGTCCTTTGGCAATATCGGCAGCGGCTATCCGTACCCGTTCCCCACCTCGCAGATCACCTACCGCAACAACCACCTGGCCGAGGGCCTGCGCGTGGCGGTGGGCATCATGGACCCGGTGGACAGCAACGATTCCAGCGCGGTGGGCAAGGCCTATCAGGACAAACCGCGCTTCGAGTCCGAGGTCAGCTATCAGTTCGACCTGGGCCCCTCGACCATCTACACCTGGCTCAATGGCGCCTACCAGACCTCGGAAAACACCGACAACACGGTCAAGGACGTCACCTCCAAGGGCCTGGGCTACGGCGTGCAGGCCAAGCTCGGCGGCTTCTCCCTGACTGGCTCGGGTTTCCAGGCCAAGGGCATCAACCCCTTCTTCACCAACAACGCCGGCGAAGCCACCCTGCGCGATATCGACAGCGACGGCTACCTGTTGCAGGGCTCCTACACCTGGGGCAAGAACCGCGTGGCACTGTCCTACGGCAAGACCGAGGACGATGGCAACGGCCTGGGCGTGGCGGCCGACTACGAAACCCGTGGCGTGGCCTACTTCCGCAGCATCAACGACAACCTCAAGCTGGTGGCCGAGTACAACCAGTACCAGATCGACGCCGCCAGCGGCAGCGGTCTGAACGAGGACACCGACACCTTTGCCGTGGGTGCCGTGCTGAGCTGGTAAACCCCAGGCCCGGGATGCCGCTCACTGGTTGCCGGTGAGCGGCATTGTCGTCTGTATGGCCGCATTGCGAATGCGAGGTAGGAATGGAACTCCATGGCCTGGAACTGCTGGTGCTGCTGCCGGGCAGCCTGGTGCTGCTGGTGTTGCCGTTGTGTCTGCAGGGCTTTCTGCGGCCGGGCCAGTAGGCTGCGCCGTGCGCACCAAAGAGGCTGGTGCGCACGGCGCACCCTACTGTTTGGCACCCGCTACTTAGGAACTAGGGCGTCGCTACTCAAGTGGCATGGGGTGCGGTGGGCGAGCTTCGTAGAATGCTCTTGTACCAGGCGTTTTAGAGTGGGGCCGGCAATGCACAGGGAAACAAGCGAAGGCGTGATCACCGCCATGTCCAGCGCCACGGATGTGGAACTGGTGGCCCAGGAGCTGGCACGCCAGCTGATCCATCCGCACCTGGGCTTCGTGCTGTTCTTCTGCTCTGCCGAGTACGACCTCGATGGTCTGGGCCAGGCCCTGGAGCAGTATTTCGGCGGCATCGAGCTGGTTGGCTGCACCACGGCCGGGGAGATCACCTCCCAGGGCTATGGCCGTGGCTGCGTCAGCGCGGTGGGCTTCGACCACCGCAGCTTTTCCATCGCCAGTGCGCTGATCGACGAGATGGAGCGCTTCAGCCTGATCGACGCCCAGCAACTGGTGGAGCGCCTGGTCAAGGATTGCCGCAGTAACGAACTGGCGCCGATCAAGGGCCACAGCTTTGCCCTGACCCTGCTCGATGGCCTGTCCAGCCGCGAGGAACTGGTGCTTGGTGTGCTCAGCGCCGCCCTGGGCAGCATTCCGCATTTCGGCGGCTCGGCCGGCGACGACAATCACCTGACCCACACCCATGTCTACCACGGCGGGCGCTTCCATACCGGCGCGGCGGTGGTGGTGCTGTTCAATACCTGGCTGGATTTCGAGGTCTTCAGCACCCACCATATCGAGCCCCGTGCCGACAAGCTGGTGGTGACCCGCGCCGACAGCGCCAGCCGCCGGGTGTATGAGCTCAACGCCGCGCCGGCCGCCCAGGAATACGCCGAGTTGATCGGCGTGCCCCTGGAAGCTCTGGACCACCGGGTGTTCGCCGCCAACCCCCTGGCCGTGCGCATCAGCGAGCAGCACTACGTGCGCTCCATCCAGCGGGTCAACGAAGACCTCAGCCTGACCTTCTACTGCGCGGTGGAGAACGGCATCGTCCTTACCGCCATGCAGCCGGGGGCCTTGTTACCCAATCTGGAAGGCGTATTCGACGGCCTGCGCCAGCGCCTCGGCCCGCTGCTGCTGACCATTGGCTGCGACTGCTTTCTGCGCCGCCTGGAAATCGAAGGCCAGGACGGTGCCGAGCCGGTGTCGGCCTTTCTGCGCGAGCAGCCGGTGATTGGCTTCAACACCTACGGGGAGCAGTTCAATGGCATGCATATCAACCAGACCTTCACCGGAGTCGCCATTGGCCGCCCCGGTCGAGGCTGAGGCCGAGCTGCGGGCGCGCCTGGCACAGCTTGAGCGCGACAACCTCAAGCTCAAGCGGATCAACGCCGCGCTGATCGAACGGGTGGAATCGGCCCATGCCAGGGGCGACGATGCCTACGCCGCCTTCCAGCATTCGGTGGTGCTGGCCGAGCAGGTGCGCGAACGCACCGATGCGCTGAACCAGGCCATGGCCGAGCTGAAATCCAGCAACCAGCTGCTCAGCGATGCGCGCCTGCGCGCCGAGACTGCGCACCAGCATCTGATCGACGCCATTGAAAGCATCAGCGACGGCTTCGTCCTGTTCGACCGCGAGCAGCGCATCGTGCTGTTCAACAGCCGCTTCAAGTCATTCTGGCGCCACAGCCGCGCGCGTATCACCCCCGGCACCCGCCTGGAGGAAATCAAGCGCCTGAGCAAGAGTACCGGCCTGGTGCTGGAAGAGCAGCGCAGCCGTGACGGCGAGCAGATGCTTTATCGCCTGCGCGACGGGCGCTGGGTGCAGGTCAGCGAGCGGCCGACCCGCGAGGGTGGGCTGGTGATCCTCTATACCGATATCACCGAGGTCAAGCAGAACGAAACCCTGCGCCGCGAGCAGGCCCTGGCGCAGAAGTCGCGCCTGCTGCAGCGCGCCGTGGACAACCTGTCCCAGGGCATGGCCATGGTCAATGCCGAGGGCCAGCTGGAATTGTGGAACCACCGCTTTCTCGAACTCTGCGGCCTGGCGCCAATCAATGCCCATCGCCCCTTCGCCGAAGTGATGGCCGAGAGCGAACTGACCCTGCTCACCCCGGACAGCCGCGACGCCAACGGCAAGCCCATCGAGGAGCTGGAACTGCACCTGTTCGACGGGCGCATGCTGGAGGTGCGCACCCACGCGTTGCCCACCGGCGGTTTCGTCAACACCTTTACCGATATCACCGAGCGCCACCGCCACGCCCAGGCCCTGAGCGAGAGCGAGCGCTGGATTCGCCTGATCACCGACCATGTGCCGGCGCTGATCGCCTATCTGTCGGCCGACCTGGTCTACGCCTTCACCAACAAGGTCTACGAAGAGTGGTACTGCTGGCCGCGCGGCGCCATGCTCGGCCAGAGCCTGCGCAGCGTGCACAGCGAGGAGCACTGCCGGCGCCTGGAACCCTATATCGAGCGGGCGCTGTCCGGCGAGAGCGTGACCTTCGAGGTGGCCGAAACCAACCACAGCGGTCAGCAGCGCTACATGCTGCGCTCCTACGTGCCCAACCGTCAGGCCAATGGCGAGGTGCTCGGCATCTTCGTGCTGATCCGCGATATCACCGAGCGCCGACGTACCGCCGAGGCCCTGCACCAGGCCTATCAGCATCTGGAGCAGCGGGTGCGCGAACGCACCGCCGAGCTGACTACGGTCAACCAGCAGCTGCGCCGCGAGATCGACGAGCGTACGCAGATGGAGGCGCGCCTGCGCGAGGCCAAGGCCGAGGCCGAGCAGGCCAACCTGTCGAAGACCAAGTTCCTCGCCGCGGTCAGCCACGATCTGCTGCAGCCACTCAACGCCGCGCGCCTGTTCACCAGCGCCCTGCTGGAGCGCGAGCCCTGCAGCCAGCAGAGCCTGGTGCGCAGTATCAGCAACTCCCTGGAGGATGTGGAAAGCCTGCTCGGCACCCTGGTGGACATCTCCAAGCTGGACGCCGGGGTGATCAAGGCGGAGATCGGCAGCTTCGCCATCGCCGACCTGCTCGGCACCCTGGCCACCGAATTCCGCCAGCTGGCTGCCAGCGAAGGGCTGCAGCTGGACTTCGTGGCGAGCAGTGCCTGGGTGCGCAGCGATATCCAGCTGCTCGCCAGGATTCTGCGCAACCTCTTGACCAACGCCATCCGCTACACCGCCAGCGGGCGCATCCTGCTCGGCTGCCGGCGGCGCGGGCAGAGCCTGTCGATCGAGGTATGGGACACCGGCGTGGGCATCGCCGCCGACAAGCTGCAGGAGATTTTCCAGGAGTTCAAACGCGGCGAGGGCCAGCGCCACCAGGACCGCGGCCTGGGCCTGGGCCTGGCCATAGTGGAGAAGATTGCCCGCATGCTCGGCCACCGCATTCGCGTCAGCTCGCAGCCGGGCAAGGGCTCGCTATTCGCCATCGAGGTGCCGCTGACCCGCCGCGCCAGCGTACTGCCGGACAAGAGCAAGGCCGTGCCCATGGCCGTGGAATGCCTGCAGGGCGCGCGCATCTGGGTGCTGGATAACGACGCGGCGATCTGCGCCGGCATGCGCACCCTGCTCGAAGGCTGGGGCTGCCAGGTGGTCACCGCACTCTCCGAGGATGATCTGGCGCGCCAGGTGGACAACTACCACGCTGGCGCCGATGTGCTGATCGCCGACTACCACCTGGATGACGGTCGCGACGGCGTGCAGGCCATCGCCGCCATCAACGCCCGCCGCGGCGAACCCCTGCCGGCGCTGATGCTCACCGCCAATTACAGCAACGAACTCAAACAGTGCCTGCGCGACCTGGGCCACACCCTGCTGCACAAGCCGGTCAAGCCGATGAAGCTCAAGACCAGCCTCAGTCATCTATTGGCGCGGCGGGCCTAGGAGGGCGGTGCGCACGGCGCACCCTAGGCTATGCTGGCTTTTGTAGGGTGCGCCGTGCGCACCAGGCTTCACCAATAACCCACCCTTGGAGGACAAGGAATGTCCAATTACCGCCGGGCGCGGGACGCTAGCCTGTATTTCTTTACCCTGGTTACCGAGCAACGTCGTCCACTGCTGACCCAGCCCGAACTGCGCAGCGCCTTGCGCCAGGCCATCGAACAGGTGCGCCAGCGCTATCCCTTCAGCATCCATGGCTGGGTGCTAATGCCCGATCATCTGCATTGCCTCTGGGAGCTGCCCGACGGGGACGACGACTATGGTCGGCGCTGGTCGCTGATCAAGCGCCTGACCAGCCAGCAGGCGCAGATTCCCAGGACGGTCAGCCTGAGCCGGCGTCTGCGTCGTGAGTGCGGATTATGGCAGCGGCGCTTCTGGGAACACCGGATTGCAGGTGAGCAGGATTACCAGCGGCATTTGGACTACCTGCACTGGAATCCGGTCAGGCATGGTTTGGTGCATAGAGTGGCCGACTGGCCCTGGTCGAGCTTTCATCGACTGGTGCGCCAGGGGCTGTATCCGGCGGATTGGGGCGGCTGTGGCGAGGTTAAAGGCGGCCAGTTTGGCGAATGATCCCGGTGCGCACGACGCTGCGTTAATTGTGCGCCGTGCGCACCGCAGCCTAGGCAGGCTTGCTCTTGGCCTTGACCGCCAGCACCAGGGCAATGCCGCCGAGCACGGCCAGGCTGGCCAGCAGCAGGCGAGGGGTCAGGGCTTCGCCTAACAGCAGGCTGCCGGCCAGGGCCGCGATGATGGGCACGCTCAGTTGTACGCTGGCGGCCTGCAGGGCGCGCAGCTGGGGCAGGGCGGCGTACCAGATGGCGTAGCCGATAGCCGAGGCGAGGGCGCCGGAGAGCAGGGCGTAGAAGGCGCCGAGGCTGTCCCAGTTGAGCTTGTGGTGAAAGATCAGCAGCAGCGGCAGCAGCGCCGGCAGGCTGCGCAGGAAGTTGCCGGCGGTGGCCGCCAGCGGGTCGCGGTTGCCCCGGCCGCGCAGCGAGTAGACTGCCCAGCAGGCCCCGGCCAGCAGCATCAGCGTCGCCGAGCCGGGTGCCGGCGCACTGGTGCCGGGTAGCAGCAACAGCAGCAGGCCGCCGATGGCGCTGGCCAGGCCCAGTTGCTGCAGGGCGCTCAGGCGTTCGCCGCGCCACCAGCCATAGCCGAGCATGCCGGCCTGCACCGCGCCGAACAGCAGCAGGGCTCCCGCGCCGGCATCCAGTTGCAGGTAGGCAAAGGAAAAGGCGGCGGCGTAGCCGAACAGGGCCAGGGCCGAATACCAGTCGCCGCCCAGGCGTGCCCCCGGCCTGAACTGCACCAGCAGGGCCAGCACCAGGGCGCCGGACAGCAGGCGCAGGGCGGTAAAGCTGCTGGCATCGATGGCGGTGCCGGCCAGGGCAGCGCGGCAAAGCAGGGAGTTGCCGGCAAAGGCCAGCATGGCCAGGCCGGTCAGCAGGACCACGCGCAGCATCAGCGGCGCAGATAGGCGGCGAAGTCGATATCCCCGGCCGAGAGGATGGCCTGCACCCGGTTATGTACACCCAGCTTGCGCAGGATGGCCGAGACATGGGCCTTGACCGTGGTTTCGGCGATATCCAGGCTGTAGGCGATCTGCTTGTTGGACTCGCCCTTGGTCATGCGCTCCAGCACCAGGAGCTGCTTGCGGGTCAGGGCCTGCAGCAGTTCCGGGGCGATGCCGTGAGGCTCGTGATGCTGGCGGTGGCCGCTGCTTTTCTGGGTGCGGATGATATCCGGCGGCAGGTAGACATTGCCGTCGAGGATCTGCGCGATGGCCTCGGTCATCTGTGCCCGCGGCGAGGACTTGGTGATAAAGCCCACGGCCCCGTAGGTGATGGCCTGCAGCACGATCTGCTTGTCCTGCTCGGCGGAGACGATCACCACCGGGATGCTCGGCGCCTCGTTGCGCAGGTTCATCAGGCCGCCCAGGCCGTGCATGCCGGGCATGTTCAGATCGAGCAGGATCAGGTCCAGGTCGTCGTGTTCCTGGGCCAGGGCCAGGGCGCTGTCCAGGTCGGCGGTTTCCATGATCTCGCTGCCGGCAAAGCCATCGCTGATAACGTTATGGATGGCTTCGCGAAACAGCGGGTGGTCGTCGGCAATCAAAATCTTGTACATGGCCTTTCACCTCGTTGTTGTGATTATGGTGCGGCGGTGGGTGTGGCGAAAGTGGCGGCGGCGTCCGGCAGGGGAACTGGCTGGGCCGGCACCAGGGGCAGGCCGGCCTGTTGCCAGCCGTCGATGCCTTCACGGTACCAGTACAGCCGCCGGTAGCCCAGGGCCAGGGCGCGGCGGGTGGCGTTCCAGCCCAGCCAGCAGTCGGCGCGGCAGTAGAACACCAGCGGCCAGTCCGGGTCACCCCGGCTGATGCGCAGCAACTGTTGCTCGAAGTAGCGCTGCCAGCGCGGCTCCAACTCGCCGTCGCCCACATTGGCCAGCCACAGGCTGCCGGGCAGGTTGGCGTGGGGCTCGTCTTCGATAAATTGACCATGGCGCCAGGGCCGGCGGTACACGTCGATCAGGCGGGTGTGCGGTTGTTCGGCCAGCAGGCGCTGCAGGGCAGCGGTGTCGAGGCTGCGCGCACCCGTAAGCTCGGCCGGGGTGGGACTGCGGTAATGCGCCTGGCGGTAGCCTTCGGCGCTGTACAGGGCCACTTCGCTCAACGCCGCCGTTGCCAGCAGGCTTGAGCCTAGGAGCAGCCCTGCCTGTAAAGCTCGGCAGGGTTTCATGGGCGTAGGTCTCGGTTCTTTTTATGGAGCTATTAGAGACCTGGGTTGCGGCCTTGGAAATTCTACGTTGGAGAGCAAAGGCAGTACCAAAGTAGTAATTACCGCGGCCGGCCTTTGCTGGCAGTGGCGCAAGAGAGGGGTGGTGCGCATGGCGCACCCTACGGGCGATTGGCGTAGGGTGTGCCTTGTGCACCGAGGCCTGCCCAAGGCTTACCCGGCCTTGCGCAGCGCCGCATGCTGGGGATTGAAGGTCAGTACCGCGAGCAGGGCGAACAGCGCGGTCAGGCCCAGACACACCAGCAGGGCGGACAGGTTCAGGCGCTGGTAGAGGGCGAAGCGTACCAGTTCCACGGCATGGCTGAAGGGGTTGAGGGCGCACAGCCAGTACAGCCATTCGCTGGCCTCGCGCATCTTCCATAGCGGGTAGAGCGCGGACGATAGGAAGAACAGCGGGAAGATGACGAAATTCATCACTCCGGCGAAGTTCTCCAGCTGACGGATGCCGTTACTCAGCAGCAGGCCCAGGGCGCTGAGCAGCAGGGCCACCAGCAGTAGCGCGGGCAGGGCGCTGAGCAAGCCCCAGGGCGGCGGCTGTACGCCATAGGCCCAGGCAATGGCGAGAAAGGCATAGACCTGCAGCAGCGAGATCAGCGCGGTGGCCAGCAGTCTGCTGGCCAGCAGAAAGGCCCGTGGCAGCGGGCTGGTGAGCAGCACGCGCATGCTGCCCATCTCGCGGTCGTAGACCATGGCCAGGGAGCCCTGCATGCCGTTGAACAGCAGGATCATGCAGGCCAGGCCCGGGACTATGTAGGTTTCGTAGGTGATATAGGTGTCGTAGGGGGCGATGATGGCGATGCCCAGGGCGGCGCGAAAACCGGCGGCGAATACCAAGAGCCACAGCAGCGGGCGCACCAGGGCGCTGAGAAAGCGCGAGCGCTGCAGCACAAAACGCAGCCATTCGCGCAGCACGATACCGCGCAGGCATTCCCAGTAGGCGATCATGGGCGAGACTCCCACGTAGGGTGCGCCATGCGCACCGGGGGTTGGTTTGCGCTCGGAGCGGTGCGCACGGCGCACCCTACGGCTGGCATGGGGCCGCCGCGGTCAGGCGCTCGAAGCTGGCGCCCAGGTCATCGCCAAACTGATCGGCGCGACCCTGGGCCACCAGGCGGCCCTGCCGGAGCATCAGCAGCTGGTCGCCGGCCTGCACTTCATCGAGCAGGTGGGTGGTCCACAGCACGCTCAGCTGGTGTTCCTGGCACAGGTGGCGGATATGCCGACCCAGGGCCAGGCGGCTGGCCGGGTCAAGGCCGGCGCTGGCTTCGTCGAGCAGCAGCAGGCGCGGGCGATGCAGCAGGGCGCGGGCGATTTCCACCCGGCGGCGATGGCCGCCATTGAGTTCCCGTACCTTGTCGTGGCGGCGCTCGCCGAGCTGCTGGCGGGCCAGTTCCAGCTCGATCCTCGCCAGCGCCTCGCGCCGCGGCAGGCCGTGCAGGGCGGCGTGGTAGGCCAGGTTCTGCTGCACCGACAGGTCCAGGTCCAGGGTGCTTTGCTGGAACACCACCCCGAGCTGGCGCAGGGCCTGGCGCGGTTCGCGGCGCAGGCTATGGCCGAAGATACGGATATCGCCAGCCTGCAGATCATAGAGGCGGGTAAGCAGGGCGATCAGGGTCGACTTGCCGGCGCCATTGGGGCCGAGCAGGGCGGCAAAGCGCCCCGCGGTCAGGCTGAACTCCAGGGCGTCCAGGGCCTGGCGTGGGCCATAGGCAAAGCCGAGGCCTTGCACCTCCAGGGCGTTCATGGGGTGATCACCACGCCCCAGGGGTAGCGGCCGACCTTGATCGATTTGCTCACCTTGAGGCTGGCCACGTCGATCACCGAGACATCGCCGCTGACCCCATTGGTGGTCAGCAGGCGCTTCTGGTCTGGGGTCAGGGCCATATGCCAGACGCGCCGCCCCACCAGCAGGTAGTCGAGCACCTCGTAGCTTTGCGCATCCACCACCGCCACATGGTTGGCCGGGCCCAGGGCGACAAAGGCGTACTTGCCGTCATCGGTCAGCTTGACCCCCACCGGTTGCACCTTGTCCGGGTGTACACCCTTGATCTGGAAGGTCAGCACCTTGTCGATCTGCCGGCTGGCGACATCGATGACGCTGACCGTGCCACCGATCTCCGCCGAGGCCCACAGGCGTTTGCCGTCCTTGTCGAACTCGACGTGGCGTGGGCGCTGGTCGACCAGGGTGTTGTCCACCAGCTGCTGGGTGCTGGTGTCGATCCAGTGCAGCATATTGGTGGTTTCACTGGTGTTGACCGCCCACTTGCCATCGGGGCTGACTGCCATGCCTTCGGGCTCGACGCCCACATCGATCTGCGCCAGCACCTCGTCGGTCTGGGTGTCGACCACGGTGACCAGGGCATCGTCCTCGTTGGAGATATACAGCCAGCGGTCGTTGGGGTGCAGGGCGAACTGCTCGGGGTCGGCGCCGGAGGGCAGCTCCTTGATGATCTGGCGCGTGGCCAGGTCCATCACCTGCACCCGGTCCGAGTCGCTGGCGCAGATGTAGAGCAGCTTGTTGTCGGAAGACAGCAGCAGGCCCCGGGGGCGCATGCCGACGCTCAGGGTGTCGGTGACCTCCAGGGTGTTCAGGTCGATCACGCTGATGCTGTCGTCCTTTTCGTTGGACACGTAGGCGGTGGCGGCCAGGGCCGTGTGGCAGGCCAGGCCCAGGGTGATGGCGCAGGCGAGAGGGGTAAGGCGCATGGGGTCGATCCTCTTGTTATGTCGGTTTTGCCGGTGCGCACGGCGCACCCTGGGGTCGGCGTGCTGTAGGGTGCGCCGTGCGCACCATCAGTTGGCGGTGCCCGCCAGATCGCAGCTCACCTCGGGCCGGTCGTAGCCGAGGCTGTCCATCTCGTTGTGCGGGTGAAGAAAGCCGTCCTGGGGTGAGGTGCTGACCAGGGCGCGCGGGTGTACCAGGGGGATCGGTTGGCGCAGCTGACCGTTCCAGGCGCGGAAACTCAGCTTGCGGCCCTTGAAGCCATCCAGCGGCAGCTGCTCGCCTAGCAGCAGGTGTCGCGTGGCGATGGGGTCGGCGCCACGCTGTTTGGTGATTGCGGTGGCCAGGCTGCGCACGGCGATCCAGGCGGCGAAGTCGCGGTCATTCATCCAGCGCCCGGCATGGGCCTCGAAGCGCTTCTGCAACTGGGCGGCGCCGAAGGTTTCCACGCTCTTGTGCCAGGCGGTCGGGGTCAGGCCCTGGGTGCCGGCCACCGGGCGCGGATACCAGGTGTTGTAGGGCAGGTATTCGCCAAAGTCGCCGCGCTCGTCGGCCACCAGCACCACGTCGTACTCGCTGGTCTGGGTAAACAGCGGCATCTCGGCCTGGGCGCTGCGGCGCTGGTCGTTGTCGAAGCTCCAGGGCTTTTCCGCGACTATCCGGTGGCCGAAGCGCTTGGCCGCCCGGCGCAGCGCCGCGGCGTAGGCCATATCGTCCTCGGTGGGGCCGGTGATCAGCAGCCAGCGGGTCCACTTGCGCAGGGTCAGAAACTGCGCCAGGGCGTCGGCCAGCATGGCGCGGCTGGGCAGGGTGTGCAGCACATTGCCCAGGCACTGTGTGGTGCGCAGCGTGTCATCGGCACTGCCGGCATTGAGCAGCAGGCTGTCTGTCAGCTGTGCGCTGAGCTGGCGCAGGGTGGCGGCCGGGGCATTGACCACAAACAGGCGCACGCCCTGCTGGTGCAACTTATCCGCCGCCTCTAGCAGTGCCGATGCGTCCTGCGCCTCGGCGACCTGCAACTGATAGCTGTGCTTGAGGAAGCGCCCGGTGCTGTTGCTGTCGGCAATCCCCAGCTCGGCGCCGCGCAGGCCGGCGTCCGCGGGCTCGGGGATGACATTGGACAGCAGCGGTCCGGTTTCGGGGATATAGGCCAGGTAGCCGATGCGCACCTGCAACTCGGCGGCAGGGGTCGCGGCCAGGCAGGTGGCAGCGGTGCCCAGGCAGGCCAGCAGGCAGGGCAGCAGAGAGCGGCGGATCAGGCGCATGGATGGCAACTCCTGGACAGGTGCTGCCAGCATAGGAAGGGGGCAAACCCGGGAAAATATGCCCTTGGTCGCGATCAGTCAGTACCAAGGTCGTAGTTTTGCCTTGGTAATGCGGCGGCGCAGGCTCGCGGCTAAAGCCGCTCCTACATGGGCTCCATGTTTGGCGCAGGAGCGGCTTTAGCCGCGAAAGGGTCGTAAACCCGGCATGGCGTTGGCCTGTATTGGCAAGCTCAGTCTGCCGGGTGGGGCCCAAAGTAGCAGGTCGGCACCACCAAGGTAGTAGCGGGCTGGGCGGGCTTGGGCTCTAGGATGGCAGTCGTGCCATAACAACAAGAGGACAACCCCATGCATCCGTTCAAATCCCTGGGCCTGGCCCTGATCCTGCTCGGCAGTCTGGCCGGCTTCGACAACCTGTACGCCGCTGGCGATATGACCCGCCGCCCCGTGGCCCTGCCCGATCTGGTGCTGGGCAGCGAGGACAGTGACTACGCCATGTCGCAGACCGAGTACCAACTGGAAACCGGCCAGGCCTACCAGCTCCGGATCATCTCCAGCGGGCAGAAGGAATACGCCTTCCAGGCTCCGGAGTTTTCCACCGCCATCTACCTGCGCAAGGTCGAAGCCGGCGGGGTGGAAATCAAGGCGGTGACCCTGACCGAGTTGGAGTTCGAGGACGCCGGTGAAGCCGAGCTCTTCTTCCTCCCGGTCAAGCCGGGCAAGTACCGCTTCTATGCCAAGGGCCTGGAAGGCAAGGGCATGCAGGGTCATTTTCTGGTCAAGTAGCCTACTACCAAGGAACTAAGCCGCGGCCACCAAAGCAGCATTCGTCCCCAGGGATGGCCTTCTTAAGATGCAGGCAAGCGAGCGATTTATTACCTGCTCTGCGTGCCCATTCAAACAAGAGGTTCCGATCATGGCTAACAACAAAACCCGTGCTAGCGCCCTGGTGCTGCTGATGTTCTCTGCCCAACTCTGGGCCCACGGTGATGTGGTGCCCCAGGCCGTGAAGACCGAAGGCCTGGAGCCCCTGGGCGAGGAGTGGCTGGAGGAGAACCCCTACCGCGACAACCCGCGCGCCATCGAGATCGGCGCCTCGGCCTATAACCAGAATTGCGCCGCCTGCCATGGCCTGGAAGCCAAGTCCGGCGGTATCGCCCCGGACCTGCGTCTGCTGGAAACCGGCGCCCTGGGTGATGAGTGGTACAAGGAACGGGTGATCAACGGTGCGGTGCGCGATGGCCGCGTGTATATGCCGAAGATGGCCGACTACCTCAGCCAGGAAGCCCTGTGGGCGGTGCGCAGCTACCTGGAAAGCGTGGCCATCGAGGAGTGATGCCATGCCGCGGCTGATCCTGCTGTGCCTGCTGCTTCTGGGTCTGAATACGGCCCAGGCCCAGGTGCGTGACTTTGACAGCATTGTCGAGTCCGGTGTGCTGCGGGTGGCGCTGTATGACGACTTCGCCCCCTACAGCTTTCGCCAGCAGGGCCAGCCCCGTGGTGTCGACTACGAGCTGGCCCGGCAACTGGCCGAGGGCCTGGGCCTTGAGCTGCAGGTGCTGTGGGCGCCGCCGGGGGAAAACCTCGATGCCGATCTGCGCGACTATATCTGGCGCGGGCGCCTGACCCATCCCGGCGAGCTGGCCGATGTGATGCTGCGCGTGCCCTATGACCGCGAGTTCGCCTACAAGCGCAACGAACTGGGCGAACTGGTCAACGAGTTGGTGGTGCTGTTCGGCCCCTATCAGCGCGAGCGTTGGCAGCTGGCCTTCGACCGTCGCCGTCTGGCGACGCTGCCCAGCCTGGCGGCCCTGCGCGGGCATGCCATTGGGGTGGAGGTCGATGGCGTGCCGTCCTTCTACCTGTCGCTGTTTCAGGGCGGGTTGCTGCGCCAGCAGTTGCGTCATTACCCCAGCGTGGCGGCGGCCTTCGCCGGCCTGCAAGGCGCCGAGGTGGATGCCGTCATGGCCATGCGCGGCGAGGTCGACTGGCTGTTGCAGCAGGCCGCCGAGCCCAACCTGGTGCTGGCCGACAATGCCTACCCGGAGATGGGCCGGCAGATCTGGGAGATCGGCATGGCGGTGCACGAAAGCAACCGGCAGCTGGCCTATGCCCTGGAAGAGCAGGTCGACGCGATGATCCTCGACGGCTCGATGCAGCACCTGTACGCGCGCTATGGCCTGCGTTTCGAGAAACCGGAGCAGTATCAGTAGCGGCGTTTGCCGCACGGAGGTGGGCGATGGACTGGCGCAGCCTGTTGTGCCTGGCGCTGTTTGCCTGGGGCTGGGAAGCACGGGCAGGGCAGGACGACCCGGTCAGCTCGGTGATGTGGGACTACTACCACCAGCGCCTGCTGGACAGCGTCGCCTTTACCTTCGATCAGCGGGTGCAGGTGCTGGTGCCGCCTTTCGCCGAGGATGCGCGCCAGGTGCCGATTCAGATCGATGCCCGAGGTTTGGGCGTCGAGGTCAAGCGCCTGCTGGTATGGGCCGAACTCAATCCCATCGCCCAGGTGGTCGATTTTCAGCCGGGCGCGCAGGTGCTGCCCTTTGTGGCCCTGCGTATCCGCGTCGAGCAGGCCACGCCGATTCGCGCCGCCGTGCTCACGGAAGACGGCCTCTGGCATGTGGGCTCGGCCCGGGTGGACGCCGCCGGCGGCGGTTGTACCGCGCCCAGCGTGGTGCGTGCCGAGGCTGGCTGGGAGGAGCGCCTGGGCCAGGTGCTGGGCCGGCGTTTTCGCCTTGAGGACGGTGATCGTCTGCGCCTGCAGGTGGCCCATCCCATGGATAACGGCCTGGTGGGCGGCATTCCCGAATTCTTTATCGAACAGGCCGAATTGCGCGATGCCAGTGGCCAGCGCCTGGCCAGCCTGGAGCTGTTTCCCTCGGTCAGCGAGAACCCCACCCTGAGCTTCGAGCTGCGCCAGGAGCAGGCCGCCGAACTGTGGCTGCGCGACAACAACGGCAACGAGTTTCAGGCGGCGTTTTAAGCCGCTGCGGGTGCGCCAGGCGCACCATCGGCCATTACTGGTGCGCGCGGCGCACCCTACGGGGGATCGGATGCGTTGGATGATCTTGTGCCTGGCCCTGTTGGCTGGATCTGCCCAGGCCGAGCTGGCCTATCGATTGGAGCCGCGGCAGATTGCCGAGGATGTCTGGCTGGTGGAGGGCAGTACCGACAACTTTGGCCGTGATAACGGCGGCTTTATCCTCAATACCGGCTTTATCGTCACCGAGCACGGCGTGCTGGTGATCGACAGCGGCCCCTCGAAACGCTTTGGCGAGGCGCTGCGGGCGGCCATCGCCAGGGTCACCGACAAGCCGCCGATTCTGCTGATCCTCACCCACCATCATCCCGACCATGCCCTGGGCAACCAGGCCTTCAGCGACGTGCCCATCGCCGCCCTGGCCGGCACCCGGCGCCTGCTGGCCGAGCAGGGCGAGGCCATGGCGGAGAACATGTACCGCCTGGTGGGTGACTGGATGCGCGGCACCGAGGTGCGGCTGCCAACCCAGACCCTGGAGGCCGGCGAGCTGGATATCGGCGAGCGGCGTTTGCGTCTGTTGGCGTTGAGTGGCCACAGCGGCGCGGACCTGGCGATCTTCGATGAGCGCAGCGGCGTGCTGTTTGCCGGCGACCTGCTGTTCCATCAGCGCGCCCTGACCACCCCGGGCACGCCGGGGCTGGAGGTCTGGCTGGAGGATCTTGACCGTTTGCAGGCGCTGCACTGGCAGCAGATCGTGCCGGGGCATGGACCCATTACCCGGGATGCCGCGCCCTTTGCGCAGATGCGCGACTACCTGGGCTGGCTCGACCAGCTGATGCGCAGCGGCGCCGAGCGGGGTGCGGAGATGAACGAGCTGATCCGCACCCCCATCCCCGAACGCTTCGCCACCATCAGCCTGAGCCGCTATGAGCTGATTCGCTCGGTCAGCCATCTGTACCCGCGTTATGAGCGCGGCGTGCTGCAGCGCGTCGATCAGTAGGCTGCGCCGTGCGCACCGGGCAGCATGATGCGCCGTGCACACCCTGAAGGGCACAGCCGGTATTGCTACCAAGGAACTAGGGAAATCGACACTGCGGGCAATTGTTGCGCGGGGCCCGGCACCGAAAAATCGGCGTCAGATCGGGAAAAGTTCCCGGCGATAACAATGAACCCACAGAGGTAGCCGCAATGAAACACTCTGGTCCATGCAAGCCCCTTCTCCTCAGCGCCCTGTGCGCCGCCATGCTCTCGGCCGGCGCCAGCGCCTGGGCCGTCAACGACAAGGAAATCCTTGCCGATGCCAGCACCACCCATGAGATCGTCACCAATGGTCTCGGCCTGCAGGGCCAGCGTTACAGCCCGCTCAGCACCCTCAATGTGGACAACGTCAAGGAGCTGCGCCCGGTCTGGACCCTGTCCTTCGGCGGCGAGAAGCAGCGCGGCCAGCAGGCCCAGCCGCTGATCAAGGACGGCGTGATGTACGTCACCGCCTCCTACTCGCGGGTGTTCGCCGTGGACGCCCGCACCGGCCGCGAGCTGTGGCAGTACGATGCGCGCCTGCCCGAGGATATCCGCCCCTGCTGCGACGTGATCAACCGTGGCGTGGCCCTGTATGGCGACCTGGTGATCTTCGGCACCCTGGACGCCAAGCTGGTGGCCTTGCACAAGGACACCGGCAAGGTGGTGTGGCGCAAGAGCGTGGCCGACCACAAGGCCGGCTACTCGATCACCGCCGCGCCGCTGGTGGTCAATGGCAAGCTGATCACCGGGGTGTCCGGTGGCGAGTTCGGCGTGGTGGGCAAGATCGAAGCCTACGACCCGAAGAATGGCGAGCTGCTGTGGAGCCGCCCGACCGTGGAAGGCCATATGGGCTACGTCTACAAGGACGGCAAGAAGATCGAGAGCGGTATCAGTGGCGGCCAGGCCGGCAAGACCTGGCCGGGTGACCTGTGGCAGACCGGTGGCGCCGCGCCCTGGCTGGGCGGCTACTACGACCCGGATACCAACCTGCTGTTCTTCGGCACCGGTAACCCGGCACCCTGGAACTCGCACCTGCGCCCCGGCGACAACCTGTATTCGTCTTCGCGTCTGGCCCTGAACCCGGATGACGGCAGCATCAAGTGGCACTTCCAGACCACCCCCAACGACGGCTGGGACTTCGACGGTGTCAACGAGCTGATCTCCTTCGACTACCAGGAAGGCGGCAAGACCGTGAAGGCCGCGGCCACCGCCGACCGTAACGGCTTCTTCTACGTGCTCGATCGCACCAACGGCAAGTTTATCCGTGGCTTCCCCTTCGTCGACAAGATCACCTGGGCCAAGGGCCTGGACAAGAACGGCCGGCCGATCTTCGACGACAGCAACCGTCCCGGCGCACCGACTGCCAGCGAGAAGGGCAAGAGCGTGTTCGCCGCGCCGGCCTTCCTCGGCGCCAAGAACTGGATGCCCATGGCCTACAGCCAGGACACCGGCCTGTTCTACGTGCCGACCAACGAGTGGGGCATGGATATCTGGAACGAAGACATCGCCTACAAGAAGGGCGCCGCCTACCTGGGTGCCGGCTTCACCATCAAGCCGCTCAACGAGGACTATATCGGCGTGCTGCGCGCCATCGACCCGAAGACCGGCAAGGAAGTCTGGCGCCACAAGAACTATGCGCCGCTGTGGGGCGGGGTACTGACCACCAAGGGCAACCTGGTGTTCACCGGTAACCCGGAAGGCTTCCTGCAGGCCTTCAACGCCAAGACCGGCGACAAGGTCTGGGAGTTCCAGACCGGCTCGGGCGTGATCGGCTCGCCCGTGACCTGGGAGATGGACGGCGAGCAGTATGTCTCGGTGCTGTCCGGCTGGGGTGGCGCGGTGCCGCTGTGGGGTGGCGAAGTGGCCAAGCGGGTCAAGGACTTCAACCAGGGCGGCATGCTCTGGACCTTCAAGCTGCCCAAGGATCTGGTCGCCAAGCGCTGATCCCCTGCGCCTGAACACAAAGCCGGCCGCGTGCCGGCTTTGTGCTGTCTGTGGCGGTAGGGTGCGCTGTGCGCACCACTTATTCACCGCCAGACCCGGTGCGCACGGCGCACCCTACGGAGTGCTCTACTACTAAATAACGAGCCGACCTGTGCCATGGATGCATACCGGCGTCGTTAAGGCCTTCCTAAGATCGAGTCATGACCTGTTCCGCCCAAGGGGCAGGCTCCGACAACAATAGAGGGCTGCATCATGATCTACGCCAAACCCGGTACCCCAGGCTCAGTCGTCAACCTCAAGCCGCGCTACGGCAACTACATAGGCGGCCAGTTCGTCGAGCCGCTGGGTGGCCAGTATTTCAGCAATACCAGCCCGGTGGATGGCTCGCTGATCGCCGAATTCCCCCGTTCCGGCGCCGCCGATATCGAACTGGCGCTGGACGCCGCCCATGCCGCCGCCGATGCCTGGGGCCGCACCAGCGTGCAGGAACGCTCGCATATCCTGCTGAAAATCGCCGACCGCATCGAAGCCAACCTGGAGCTGCTGGCCGTGGCCGAGACCTGGGACAACGGCAAGGCCGTGCGCGAAACCCTGAACGCCGACGTACCGCTGTCCGCCGACCACTTCCGCTACTACGCCGGCTGCATCCGCGCCCAGGAAGGCAGCACCGCCGAGATCAACGACGGCACCGTGGCCTACCACTTCCACGAGCCCCTGGGCGTGGTCGGGCAGATCATCCCGTGGAACTTCCCGCTGCTGATGGGCGCCTGGAAACTGGCCCCGGCCCTGGCCGCCGGCAACGCCATCGTGCTCAAACCGGCCGAGCAGACCCCGCTGTCCATCACCCTGCTGCTGGAAATCATCGGCGACCTGCTGCCGCCGGGCGTGCTCAACGTGGTCCAGGGTTTCGGCCGCGAGGCCGGTGAAGCGCTGGCTACCAGCAAGCGCATCGCCAAGATCGCCTTTACCGGCTCCACCCCGGTGGGCTCGCATATCTTGAAATGCGCCGCCGAGAACATCATCCCGAGCACCGTGGAGCTGGGCGGCAAATCGCCGAACATCTTCTTCGAAGACATCATGAAGGCCGAGCCGGCCTTTATCGAGAAGGCCGCCGAAGGCCTGGTGCTGGGCTTCTTCAACCAGGGTGAGGTGTGCACCTGCCCGTCCCGCGCCCTGGTGCAGGAATCCATCTACGAGTCCTTCATGGTCGAGGTGATGAAGAAGATCAAGCAGATCAAACGCGGCAACCCGCTGGACACCGAGACCATGGTCGGCGCCCAGGCCTCGCAGCAGCAGTTCGACAAGATCCTCAGCTACCTGGAAATCGCTCAGCAGGAAGGCGCGCAGCTGCTCACCGGCGGCGCGGCGGAGCAGCTCGAAGGCGACCTGGCCAGCGGCTACTACATCCAGCCGACCCTGCTCAAGGGCACCAATGAAATGCGCGTGTTCCAGGAGGAGATCTTCGGCCCGGTGATCGGCGTGACCACCTTCAAGGACGAAGCCGAGGCCCTGGCGATTGCCAACGACACCGAATTCGGCCTCGGCGCCGGCGTGTGGAGCCGCGACATTAACGTGGCCTACCGCATGGGCCGCGCGATCAAGGCCGGCCGCGTATGGACCAACTGCTACCACCTGTACCCGGCCCACGCCGCCTTCGGGGGCTACAAGAAGTCCGGCGTCGGTCGCGAAACCCACAAGATGATGCTCGACCACTACCAGCAGACCAAGAACCTGCTGGTGAGCTACGACATCAATCCGCTGGGCTTCTTCTAAGCGCTCGCCAGGTGACCTGTTGAGCCTGGGCTCTGGCTCTTGTAGGAGCGGCTTCAGCCGCGAAGAGCGCGGTCAACGCCGCTCCTGCATTCGTATGAACCTGGCAGTTGTCGGCCCCGACGCGCCCGCTCCAGCGCGTCGGTGAGTGATCTTTAACGCGGCTTCGGCCGCGTTATTTCTTTTGTCCGGCAAATACAGGGCCTGTCGCCCTGTACGGGGGGGCGCCGTGCGCACCGGGATTCACGCTCTGTGCTGCGCAGCGCAATGCAGGGCAGGTGGCGTATTCAGGGCTACCTACCAAAGCCAGCCCCGCTTCCTCCCAAAGTACCATTCTGCCCGGGGCCCTCGGGGTGCATAACTAGCACTGCCGGAATTCGCCGGCATTCATAACAAGAGGACCGCGCCATGTGGACTAAACCCGCCTTTACCGACCTGCGTATTGGTTTCGAAGTGACCATGTACTTCGCCAATCGCTGATCAGCCCTGGCCCCGGCTGGTCCGGGGCATCCCAATCGGTAACCTGCCATGCATATCCAGATTCTTGGTTCCGCCGCCGGCGGTGGCTTTCCCCAGTGGAACTGCAACTGCCGCAATTGCCGTGGCGTGCGTGATGGCAGCCTGCGGGCGCAGCCGCGCAGCCAGTCGTCCATCGCCCTGTCCGATCAGGGCGGCGAGTGGATTCTGTGCAACGCTTCCCCGGATATCCGCAGCCAGCTGGCCGCCTTTCCGGCCCTGCAGCCGGCGCGCAAGCTGCGCGACACGGCGATTGCCGGGATCATCCTGCTGGATAGCCAGATCGACCACTGCACCGGCCTGTTGACCCTGCGCGAAGGCTGCCCGCACCAGGTCTGGTGCACCGAGATGGTCCATCAGGACCTGACCACGGGCTTTCCCCTGTTCACCATGCTCAGCCACTGGAATGGCGGCCTGCAGCATCAACTGATCGGCCTGGATTGCCAGCCCTTCAGCATCGCCGCCTGCCCGGGCCTGGCGATCACCGCCGTGCCGCTGCTGAGCAGTGCGCCGCCTTATTCGCCGCACCGCGGCAACCCCCATCCTGGCGACAATATCGGTCTGTTCGTCGAGGACCTGCGCACGGGCGGCAGTCTGTTCTACGCCCCGGGCCTGGGCCAGGTGGATGAGCAGGTGCTGGCCTGGATGCGCCGCGCCGACTGCCTGCTGGTGGACGGCACCTTGTGGCGCGACGACGAGATGCAGGCCTGCGAGGTGGGTGACAAGCTCGGCAGCGAGATGGGCCATCTGCCGCAGAGCGGCCCCGGCGGCATGCTTGAGGTGCTGGCGGGAATGCCGGCGCCGCGCAAGATCCTTATCCATATCAACAACACCAACCCGATTCTCGACCTGGACTCGCCCGAGCGCGCCGAACTGGACGCCCGTGGTATCGAGGTCGCCTTCGATGGCATGAGCATCACCTTGTAGCGCAGCCGATTAACGCGGTGCGCATGGCGCACCCTACGGAGCAAAGCACCGGAGAGTCCCGATGAGCCAAACCGCCATGAGCCCCGCCGAATTCGAGCAGGCGCTGCGCGCCAAGGGCGCCTACTACCACACCCATCATCCCTTCCATCAGGCCATGTACGAAGGCCGTGCCACGCGCGAGCAGATCCAGGGCTGGGTGGCCAACCGTTTCTACTATCAGGTGTGCATTCCGCTCAAGGATGCCGCGATCCTGGCCAACTGCCCGGACCGCGACACCCGCCGTGAGTGGATCCAGCGCATCCAGGACCACGATGGCGCCCCGGGGGAGGAGGGGGGGATCGAAGCCTGGCTGCGTCTGGGCGAAGCGGTGGGTCTGGCGCGTGAGCAGCTGCTGAGCCATGAGCTGGTGCTGCCCGGGGTGCGCTTTGCCGTGGATGCCTATGTCAACTTCGCCCGCCGCGCCTGCTGGCAGGAGGCGGCCAGCAGTTCGCTGACCGAGCTGTTCGCACCGACCATCCACCAGTCGCGTCTGGACGCCTGGCCGCAGCACTACCCCTGGATCGATGCCGGCGGCTACGACTACTTCCGCAAGCGCCTGAAGGAAGCGCGCCGTGATGTGGAGCATGGCCTGCGTATCACCCTGGCGCATTACACGACTCATGAGAGTCAGCAGCGCATGCTGGAGATCCTGCAGTTCAAGCTGGATGTGCTGTGGAGCATGCTCGATGCCATGAGCATGGCCTATGAGCTGGAGCGCCCGCCTTACCACACGGTGACCGCCGAGCGGGTCTGGCATCGGGGGATAGCGCTATGAGCCTCAATCCAGCGGTGCGCACGGCGCACCCTACCGATGCACAGCCCGTAGGGTGCGCCATGCGCACCATGGAGGTCGAATCCATGCTGTCCACTATTCCATTTATCCGCCGCGGCTTTCGCCTGCAGTTCGAGCCGGCCCAGGGCTGTCATGTGCTGCTCTACCCGGAAGGCATGATCAAGCTCAACGACAGTGCCGGGGAGATTCTCCAGCAGGTCGATGGCCAGCGCTCGGTGGTCGAGATCATCGACCAGCTGCGCCAGCGCTTCCCCGATGTCCCCGGTATCGAGGAAGACATCCTCGCCTTTATGGAGGTGGCCCATGCACAGTTCTGGATCGAGCTTCGCTAAACCGGGCGTCGAAGTGGGCCAACCGCTGTGGCTGCTGGCCGAGCTGACCTATCGCTGCCCGCTGCAGTGTCCATACTGTTCCAACCCGCTGGACTTTTCCCAGCAGGGCGGGGAGCTCTCCACCGCCGAGTGGATCGAGGTGTTCCGCCAGGCCCGCGAGCTGGGCGCGGCGCAGCTGGGTTTTTCCGGCGGCGAGCCGCTGCTGCGCCAGGACCTGGCCGAGCTGATCAAGGCGGCGCGCGACCTGGGTTACTACACCAACCTGATCACCTCCGGCATCGGCCTGACCGAGGCGCGTATCGCCGAGTTCGCGCAAGCCGGCCTGGATCATATCCAGATCAGCTTCCAGGCCGCCGACGAGGAGGTGAACAACCTGTTGGCCGGCTCCAGAAAGGCCTTCGCCCGGAAGCTGGCCATGGCTCGCGCAGTCAAGGCCGCCGGCTATCCCATGGTGCTGAACTTCGTCACCCATCGGCACAATATCGACAATATCGAGCGCATCATCGAGCTGTGCCTGGAGCTGGAAGCGGACTTCGTCGAGCTGGCCACCTGTCAGTTCTACGGCTGGGCCGAACTCAACCGTGCCGGCTTGTTGCCGACCCGGGCGCAGCTGGAACGCGCCGAGCGCATCACCAATGAGTGGCGCGACAAGTTGGCGGCGCAAAAGCACCCCTGCAAGCTGATCTTCGTTACCCCGGACTACTACGAGGAGCGGCCCAAGGCCTGCATGAACGGCTGGGGCAACCTGTTTCTCGATATCACCCCGGACGGCACCGCGCTGCCCTGCCACAGCGCGCGGCAGTTGCCGGTGCGGTTTCCCAATGTGCGCGAGCACAGCATCGCGTATATCTGGCGCGAGTCGTTCGGCTTCAACCGCTTTCGTGGCGACGACTGGATGCCCGAGCCTTGCCGCAGCTGTGACGAGAAGGACCGCGATTTCGGCGGCTGTCGCTGCCAGGCCTTTATGCTTACCGGGGATGCCAGCAACGCCGACCCGGTGTGCAGCAAGTCGGCCCATCACGGCGTGATCCTCGCCGCCCGCCAGCAGGCTGAAGAGGCGCCGCTGGGCCTGGAGCAACTGCAGTATCGCAACGACAAGGCTTCACGACTGATATGCAAGGCGTAGGGTGCGCCGTGCGCACCGATCCCGACTCGGTTTGGAGCGCCGCGCAGGCCGCGGCGGCCAGCGTGGATTTTGCCGAGTTGCACGCTGCCCACGGTGGTCTGCTATGGGTGGCCTTCGATCCGGCCCAGGCCCGCTGCGGGCTGTTCTACTGGCGTGATGGCCAGGCGCGCGAGCTGACGCCGCCTGGGTTTTCCGTGCGCAGCCGGGTCTATGAATACGGTGGCGGTGCCTGCTGCCCCACCGCAACGGGTGCGGCCTTTGTCAACGAGGCCGATCAGCAGATTTACCACCTGGCAATGGCGGACACTTCTGTAGGAGCGGCTTTAGCCGCGAAGCCCTTTGGCTCAACGCAGTTCGCGGCTAAAGCCGCTCCTACGGGGGCTGAGCCTCTGGCGCTGACGGCTCGCGGCCACTGCCGCTATGGCGAGCTGTCCTTTGTACCGGCCTGGCAGGCGTTGCTGGCAGTGGAGGAAAGCCGCGAGGCAGAAAAGGTTGTGCATCGTCTGGTGCGTATCGGCCTGGACGCTAGCCGCCAGGTGCTGGTGGAGGGCGCCGATTTCTATGCCGGTGCGCTGGCCAGTCGCGATGGCCAGCAGCTGGCCTGGATCGAATGGGACAGGCCGAGTCTGCCCTGGGTGGCGACCCGACTCTGCCGGCGCGATTCAGACGGCGTTGTCAGCGTGCTGGCCGGTGCGCAAGACGACCAGGCGCTGCAGCAGCCGCGCTTCGATCCTGCGGGGCGGCTCTGGGTCTTGAGTGATGCTGGCGGCTGGTGGCAGCCGCTGTGTGTCGATGCCCTGGGCAGCGGTGCGCACGGCGCACCCTACGATCATGGGCCTGCGCCCTGGCAGTTGGGCGGGTGCAGCTATTTGCCGCTGGCTAATGGCGAGATGCTGCTCACGCGCTTCGTGCAGGGGGGCGGGGTGTTGGTAGGGTGCGCCGTGCGCACCATTGATACCGGCGCAGAGGGCATTGGTGCGCACGGCCTAGGCGGCCCCGCGAGACCCTACGAACGGCGTCTGGCTGAGGGTTTTACGCGCTTTCGCGCCCTGACGGCGGATGCCGAGCATTACTACTGTATCGCCGCCTCACCGAACCGGTTGCCGGCTGTGCTGGCGATAAGCCGAAGCGATGGTGGGCTGCGCATACTGGCCGGTGGTCAGCGTCCATTGAGCGACACGCACCTTTCCTGGCCGCAGCCCTTCGCCTGTACCGTGGGCGCGGGTGAGCGCTGCCATGGCTTTTTCTACACACCGGCCAGCGGGGATAAACCGCCGCCGCTGGTTATTTTCCTGCACGGCGGCCCGACCTCGGCCTGCTACCCGGTGTTCGATCCGCGTATCGCCTACTGGACCCTGCGCGGCTACGCCGTGCTCGATCTCAACTACCGCGGCAGCAGCGGCTATGGCCGCGCCTATCGCCTGCGTCTGGCCGGGCAGTGGGGTGCGCTGGAGGTCGAGGATATCCGCGCCGCTATCGCAAAGCTGGCGGGCGAGGGCGTTATCGACCCGGCGCGGGTCTTTGTCCGTGGCGCCAGTGCCGGCGGCTACAGCGCCCTGCGCGCCCTGGCCGAGCTGCCGGATCTGTGCGGCGGCGCCAGCCTCTATGGGGTCAGCGACCCGTTGGCGCTGCGCTGGGTCACCCACAAGTTCGAGGCCGATTACCTGGACTGGCTGATCGGCGACCCCGAGCGTGACGCGGCCCGCTACCAGGCGCGCACGCCGCTGTTGCAGGCGGCGCAGATCCGGGCACCGGTGATCTTCTTCCAGGGCGGCCTGGATGCGGTGGTGTTGCCCGAGCAGACCGAGGC
>OGCL01001020.1_pt1 | contig 26142 bp, 35 predicted proteins | sample 1570041 | NCBI WGS metagenome assembly OGCL01 (sample SAMN06266162, study PRJEB24511) | hot springs metagenome | isolation source: Hot spring water | place: South Africa: Limpopo | collected 2015-06-22 | reverse complement strand
GAAAGGGGGAGTTCATGCCGGGAATCGTCGATTTAAGCCACTGGTATATAAGCAAAGCCTAATAGTGCACCAACGCCTTCTGAATCCTCTCAGCCCTCGCGTTTTTTCACGACGAAGTGCGCGTGGCGGCTGATGGCGAAGTCGATGACGATCTTCATCCAGAGGGTGATGCCAGCCGCGGCGATCCATTGGTCGTAGTCGAGTCGGCCCAGCAATACCTGGCTGATCACCACGACGATGACGACGCCGGCAACGAAATTGACTCCCATGACGAGGGGCGCGTAGCGCGCAGCGTTCGGCGGCGGTTCGCCCCGCTTGAGGGCCACCTCGCTGAAATCGTTCTTGAAAAAAATCCGGTAGGCGCGCCGTAGCCAGAAAAAGGCGATGGGAAACATGGCGAGGAAGAAAAACCAGCGGATCACATATACGCCGATGTGGTACTCCATGCCGCTTCCTTTGCTGGTGGTGAGGCGAAAAAACGCCCGCACGGGGCGGGCGTCGGATTTTAGCGGACGGCGCGCGGAAAAGCGGCGCGCCGCCTGATGCTGATTCCCTTAGTGGGCGATCGCGCTACCCGCGCCGCGCGGGATACGCACGGACTCGACCATGTGCTGGATTTCGGCCGGCACCGGTGCGGACATGCGGCTCACCAGGAAGGCGACGGCGAAGTTCACCAGCGCGCCGACGGTACCGAAGGCGCCCGGGGTCAGACCGAAGAAGCTGTTCGCCCCGCCGATCAGTCCGAGGTATTCGGTGCCCTTGATGAAGAAGATGCCATGGTGGGCGAATACGTAGAAGCAGGTGACGAACATGCCGGCGATCATGCCGGCAATGGCGCCCTTGTCGGTGACGGTCTTGCTGAAGATGCCCATCATGATGGCCGGGAACAGCGAGGAAGCCGCCAAGCCGAAGGCCAGCGCCACCGTCGCCGCCGCGAAGCCCGGCGGGTTGAGGCCCAGGTAGCCGGCCAGGCAGATCGCGCCGGCCATCGAGATCTTGCCGATCAACAGTTCGCCCTTGTCGCTCAGATCGGGCCTGAAGATCCGCTTGACGATGTCGTGCGAGATCGCCGAGGAGATCGCCAACAGCAGACCGGCGGCGGTGGAGAGTGCGGCAGCGAGACCGCCGGCAGCCACCAGTGCGATCACCCAGTTGGGCAGCTGTGCGATTTCCGGGTTGGCCAGCACGATGATGTCGGCGTTCACCGTCAGTTCGTTGCCTTTCCAGCCGGCGGCTTCGGCCTTGGCGATGGTTTCGGCGTTCTTGGTCTTGTCGTTGTAGAACTGGATGCGGCCGTCGCCGTTCTTGTCCTCGAACTTCAGGAGGCCGGTCTTTTCCCAGCGCTTCATCCATTCGGGGCGGTTCTCATACACCAGGCTGGCTTCCGCGGCGAAGAGGTCGGGCTTGCTGGCGACGATTTCCTTGTCGATGACCAACTGGCCGCTTGCATCCTGCTTGATGCCGACGGCGGTGTTGACCGTGCCGATCAGGTTCAGGCGAGCCATGCCGCCGACCGCGGGCGCCACGGTATAGAGCAGGGCGATGAAGATCAGCGTCCAGCCGGCCGAGTAACGGGCGTCCGCCACCCTGGGCACCGTGAAGAAGCGGATGATGACGTGCGGCAGACCGGCAGTGCCGATCATCAGCGACACGGTGAAGAACACCATGTTGAGGGTCGAACCCATCGTCTGCGTCGTGTACTGGGCGAAGCCGAGGTCGGTCACTACCTGGTCGAGTTTGGTCAGGAGGGGAACGTCGGCGCCGGCCAGGTTCGATCCCAGACCCAGCATCGGCAGGGGGTTGCCGGTCAGGTTGAGCGAGATGAAGATGGCGGGGATGGTGTAGGCGACGATGAGAACGATGTACTGGGCCACCTGGGTGTAGGTGATGCCCTTCATGCCGCCGAACACCGCGTAGGAGAACACGATCGCCATACCGATGAACACGCCGGTTTCGTTCGACACGTTCAGGAAGCGGGCGAAGGTGACGCCGACGCCGGTCATCTGGCCGACGATGTACACCACACAGATGATCAGCAGGCAGACCACCGCGACGGTGCGCGCTATCTGCGAGTAGTAGCGGTCGCCGATGAACTCGGGGACGGTGAACTTACCGAACTTGCGCAGGTACGGGGCCAGCAGCATCGCCAGTAACACGTAACCGCCGGTCCAGCCCATCAGGAAGACGGCGCCGCCATAGCCGAGGTTGGAGATCAGGCCGGCCATCGAGATGAACGAGGCCGCCGACATCCAGTCGGCCGCGGTTGCCATGCCGTTGGTGACGGGGTGGACGCCGCTGCCGGCGACGTAGTAGTCGGAGGTGGAGCCGGCGCGCGACCAGATGGCGATGCCGATGTACAGCGCGAAAGTCGCGCCGACCACCAGGTACGTGATTGTTTGCAGATCCATGGCGCTAGGCTCCTCAGTCTTCGTGAACGTCGAATTCGCGGTCGATATCGCCCATCTTCTTGGCGTAGATGAAGATCAGCGCGATGAAGATGTAGATGGATCCCTGCTGGGCGAACCAGAAGCCGAGGGGGTAGCCGCCCAGCATGATGCTGTTGAGCGAGCTTGCGAACAGGATGCCGGCGCCGATCGAGCACAGGGCCCAGACGGCCAGGATCCATGTCAGCAGACGGAGCGTGGCCTTCCAGTAGCCTTGCGCGTCATGTGTATGTTGCATGAAGTCCTCCATTGGATAGGAATTGGATTGCCGCCAAAGCCCCGCTTTGGCCGCGCGCATTCTGTCGGCACAAACTTACTCTTCGCTTACGGAGGCGGAATGAGCCCTGCCGGCTGTAGAATGCGCCGCACCATGAGGATTCTCCTCGCCGAAGACGACCCGATGATTGCAGATGGCTTGGTGCGCGCCCTGCGCAAGTCTTCGTATGCCGTCGATCACGTGGACAACGGCGCCGATGCGGATACCGCGCTCGTTTCCCAGAAATACGATCTGCTGATCCTCGATCTGGGGCTTCCCAGGTTGTCGGGCATCGACGTGCTAAAGCGCCTGCGGGCGCGCAAGAATGCGTTGCCGGTCCTGATCCTGACGGCCCTGGACGGACTCGAAGATCGCGTCTGCGGCCTCGACGCAGGAGCCGACGACTACCTGACCAAACCCTTCGCCCTGCCCGAATTGGAAGCCCGGGTGCGCGCGCTGACGCGGCGCGGCACGGCGCAGGCGAACCGGCTGGAGTTCGGCTGCTTGTCCTACGACCAAGGGGAGCGTGTCGCCCGCTGCAGAGAGGAGATCATCGACCTTTCCGCACGCGAACTGGCCCTGCTGGAAATCCTTCTGCTGCGCGCCGGTCGCCTCGTCAGCAAGGATCAGCTCGTCGACCATCTCTGCGGCTGGGGCGAGGAAGTGAGCACCAACGCCATCGAGGTCTATGTGCATCGGCTCAGGAAGAAGCTCGAGCCCTTCAAGGTACGCATCAACACCATGCGCGGCTTGGGCTATAGCCTGGTCAAGCCCGACAACGCTCCGCATGGCGCGACCGAGTAAACTGCTCGCGCGGCGCCCGGCCGATACTCGCCCGGTCGTCCCGCATTCCCTGTTCGGCGAGATCCTCGACTGGATGCTTGCGCCGCTGTTGTTTCTCTGGCCGATCTCGATCGTCGCCACCAATCATGTCGCCAACCAGATTGCCGACCTGCCCTACGACCGTCAGCTCGGCGAGCACGTCGTGGCGATCGCCAAACAGGTGCAGGTGCATGGTGCCCGCGTCAGCATCAATCTGCCGCCCGAGGCGCGCGACGTCCTCCGCGGCGGCAATGAGGACACCCTCTACTTCCAGGTGACGGCGCGGCACGGCGAAATCCTCGTCGGCGATAGCGAGATCCCCCGCGTTGCCGTCGGCATCGTCGACGAAGCGCAACCGGTCCGTTTTCGCGACGAGTCGATCAATGGCGTGGATATGCGCGTCGCCTATCTGTTCGTTCCCACCCAGGATCCGCGCGCTCCCGTCGTCGTCCAGGTGGCCGAAACCCGCCAGAAGCGCGAGCAACTGGCCTCGCGCATCATCTCGGGAGTGCTGCTGCCCCAATTCACCATTCTCCCGCTGGCGGTGATTCTCGTCTGGCTGGGTTTGACGCGCGGCCTCACGCCGCTCGACCGCCTGCAGCAGCTGATTCGTCACCGCCGCCCGGACGATCTTTCGCCGATACCGCTGCGCTTCATCCCGGACGAGCTGCGTCCGGTGATCGCCGCCTTCAACGACATGATGGCGCGCCTCGAAGACAACCTCGGGGCGCAGCATCGCTTCATCGCTGCGGCCGCCCATCAGCTGAAGACGCCGCTGACCGGCCTCAAAACGCAAACCGAACTCGCCCTGCGGGAAACCGACACCGCGCAGTTGCACGATTATCTCCAACGCATTTCCGCCAGCGTGGATCGCGCTTCCCATCTCACCCGCCAATTGCTGCAGCTTGCACGTGCGGAAGCGAGCCATGATCGAGGGGAGCGCAAGGAGCCCGTCGACCTCGCGAGCCTGGCGCGCGAGGCGACGATGAATTGCGCGCCGCGCGCCCTGGCCAAGAACATCGATCTCGGCTTCGAGGAAGCGGCCACAGCCATGCAGATCGACGGCAACCCCTTGCTGCTGCGGGAGATGGTCGACAACCTGGTCGACAACGCCATCAAATACACGCCCGACGGGGGACATGTCACCGTCCGCCTGCGCGCCGGTGCCGATTGGATTCTGGAGGTGGAAGACAGCGGCATCGGCATCGCCGCCGAGGATCGCCCCAAGGTTTTCGAGCGCTTTTACCGGGTGCTGGGGACGGGGGAAGACGGCAGCGGCTTGGGTCTGGCCATCGTCCGCGAGATCGTCGACCTGCATCGGGCGCGCATCGAGATGCTCGAAAACCCGTCCGGCCGCGGCACCTTGGTGCGGATCATCTTTCCCCGCAGCTCGCGCTGACGCGATTTGTTGCGACGCAAAAATGATGCGTTGCATCAACAAGTTGCGCCGGGTTGTAAGTTATTTGTAAGCTTGGCTGAGGCAATATGGCGTGCGCGACGGCAACACAACGTCGAGGGGTCGTCTCCAGCCCGGCGAGCGAAGCCGCCGGATTGGAGGCGGACGGACACTTATTGATCGAGGAGGCCTATCCATGCAGCTTACGGAGAAGCACAGGGAGTACTGGCGGCGAAACGTTTCGCTGACCGGCGCGTTGCTTGCCATCTGGTTCGTCGCGACCTTCGTGGTCAGCTGGTTCGCGCGCGAGCTCAACGAGATCTCCATCATCGGTCCGCTGGGCTTCTACATGGGCGCTCAAGGCGCCCTCATCATCTACGTACTCGTCATCTGGTTCTATGCCAAGCGCATGAATGAGCTGGACAAGGAGTACGGCGTACACGAGGGAGACGACTGATGGCGACCGCAGCTTCCGACAACAAGGCCTTCTTCGGCCAGCTGAAGCGCTACTACAGCTTCTACACCGGCGGCTTCATCCTCTTCATCATCGGCGTCGGCATCCTCGAAATGATGGGGGTGCCGAACAAGATTCTCGGCTACATCTTCCTGTTCGCCACCATTCTCCTCTACGCCGGCATCGGCTTCATGTCGAAGACCGCCGACGTCTCGGAGTATTACGTGGCGGGCCGTCGCGTGCCGGCGCTGTTCAACGGCATGGCGACCAGCGCCGATTGGATGTCCGCCGCGTCTTTCATCGGCATGGCGGGCACGCTCTACCTGACGGGCTATGACGGGCTGGCGTTCATCATGGGCTGGACGGGCGGCTATGTGCTGGTGGCGCTCCTGTTGGCGCCCTACCTGCGCAAGTTTGGCCAGTTCACGATTCCGGACTTCCTCGGCGCCCGTTATGGCGGCAACATCCCGCGCCTGATCGGCGTGCTGGCGGCCGTACTTTGTTCCTTCGTGTATGTGGTGGCGCAGATCTACGGCGTCGGCCTGATCACCAGCCGTTTCACCGGGCTCGAGTTTGGCATCGGCGTGTTCGTCGGTCTGGCCGGCATTCTCGTCTGCTCTTTCCTTGGCGGCATGAAGGCGGTGACCTGGACGCAGGTCGCGCAATACATCATCCTGATCATCGCTTACCTGATTCCGGTGGTCTGGCTGTCGGTGAAGCACACCAGCGTTCCCGTGCCGCAGATTTCGGCTTATGTTTCCGCCCTGCCGAAGGTCACGGCGCTCGAGAAGGAGTTCAACGACAAGACCACGCCGAAAGGCGCCGCCGAAGAGTCGGTGCGCGCCATCTTCCGCGCGCGCTCCGCCGAAGGCGACCGCAAGCTGAAGGGTCTCGAGGCCGGCGGCGCGACCTTCCTCGCCGAAGAGAAGAAGGCGCTGGAAGACAAGCTGGCTGCGCTGAAAGCTGCAGAAACGCCGGACGTCAAGGCGATCGAGGCTGCCGAGAAGGCCGTCAAGGACTTCCCGGCCGATGTTGCCGCCGCCAAGAAGGCTTGGACTGCCGAAAAAGGCGCCGGCGCCCGCGCCGCGCCGGTACGCGCCCATGCCGAGGCTTTCCCAGCGGCCGGCAAGACGCCGGAAGAACAGGAGAAAAACCGCGCCATTGCCAGGAAGAACTTCCTCGTGCTGATTTTCTGCCTGATGGTGGGGACCGCCGCGCTGCCGCACATCCTGATGCGCTTCTATACCACCCCTTCGGTGCAGGAAGCCCGTCGCTCGGTGTTCTGGTCGTTGTTCTTCATCTTCCTGCTCTACTTTACCGCGCCGGCGCTAGCCATCCTCGTGAAATACGAGGTGTACAGCAATCTGGTCGGGTCGAGCTTCGCCTCGCTGCCCGCCTGGGTGAGCAACTGGGCGGCGGTGGACAAGACCCTGATGAACATCGCCGACATCAACAAAGACGGGATCGTGCAACTGGCCGAGATCGTCATCGGCGGCGACCTGATCGTGCTGGCCACGCCGGAAATCGCCGGCCTGCCCTACGTGATCTCGGGTCTGGTGGCTGCCGGCGGTCTGGCCGCCGCGTTGTCAACCGCCGACGGTCTGCTGCTGACCATCGCCAACGCCCTGTCGCACGACGTGTACTACAAGATCATCGACCCGAACGCTCCGACGACCCGCCGCCTGGTGGTGGCCAAGAGCCTGCTGCTGGTGGTGGCCCTCATCGCGGCCTACGTAACCAGCCTGAAGCCGGGCGATATCCTGTTCCTCGTCGGTGCGGCGTTCTCGCTGGCCGCCTCGGCCTTCTTCCCGGCTTTGGTGTGCGGCGTGTTCTGGAAGCGCGCCAACAAACTGGGCGCCATCATCGGCATGTTGACCGGCCTGTCGGTCTGCGTCTACTACATGGTGCAAACCTATCCGTTCTTCGGCATCAACGCGCCGAAGTGGTGGGACATCAACCCGATCGGCGCCGGCATCTTCGGTATTCCGGCCGGCTTCATCGGTCTGGTCATCGGGACGCTGATCTCCCCTGCGCCGAGCAAGGAGATCCAGGAACTGGTCGACCACGTACGTTATCCGAGCCTGGAAGGCGACATCGACACCAAGGCTGCCTGATCGCACCCGGAGGAGGAGAGAAGGGGAGGCGCAAGACCTTCCCCTGGGTAATACCCCGACCGGCCCGTCGCCCTGTGCGCGGGCCGGTTTTTTCTGCGCTGCGGCGCCTGCTCGCCGTCCTGCCAGCGCCGACTTTGGGAAGATCAGAAAGGCAGCTCGGGAATGAGATGCATCAGATCGGCGCGCTCGGTGTCCTGCACCAGTTTTCTGGCGCGCTTCGGTTCGAAGGCAACGAGTTTGACGACGACCTCTCTGACCTCATCGGGGCGGTGGGCGTGATGCAAAGCCATGCCCCACTGGTAATACGCTTCGCCATTCATCGGCTGCAAGCGCGCCGCTTCGGCGAATGCCTCGGCGGCCAGTTCGTGCTGACCCAGCCGGGCGTGCGCCAGGCCCTTGCCGTACCAGGCTCGATCCTGCGCCGGCTTGAGCTTCACCGACGCTTCGAAGGCCGCGATGGCCGCCGCGGTTTTGCCGGCGCGCTCACGGACGAAGCCGAGGTTGAACCAGGTATCGGCGTCTTCCGGCTGCAAGGCGAGCACTGTCTCGAACCACGATTCGGCCGCGTCCCATTTCTTCCTGTCCGCGGCTATCGCCGCGAGGGCGCGCGCCGAAGCGGCATCCTTGTTGTCGGCGGCGTATGCGAGAACGTAAGCCGAGTATGCGCCTTCGGCGTCGCCGAAGAAATGCAGAAGCCACCCGCGGGCATAATGGCGCCAGTGTTCGTAATTCATCTTGACGACTTATCTACATCGAGGGCTTGAACATACCATGAGTCATCCCGAACTTTTCGTCATCGGCGTGCTGCGCGCGCTCGTCGAGGTCGCTCTGCTGTTTCTGGTCGGACAGGGCTTGCTTGCCTTCCTGGCTGGCAGCCGCCGCCACACCAACACGATTTACCAGTTGTTCCTCATCGTCACCAAGCCGGTGCTGAAGCTGGTGCGCAAGATATCGCCGCCCCAGGTGATCGACAGACACTTGCCCTTCGTCGCTTTCTTTTTGCTGTTCTGGTGCTGGATCGGCTTGGCGTATCTGAAAAAAGCCTACTGCGACGCCAACATGCTGCAATGTTTCTGACTACGGGAGCGGGAACGCCCCGCCGTGCGGTGCGGCGCGTCGAATGAAGACGCTTGTACCGCTCGCTGCCGGCATCAAAAGCGGGTTGCGCTCGGGATGGGGGCGTCGGGTCGGCTTTTCGTCGGATGGGTTTTGACGGCGACGAGAACAGCTACTACAATTGCCGGCTCCGTGCGCGGCAGCTCGCCGCAAGTTTCGCGGCCAGGTAGCTCAGTTGGTAGAGCAGCGGACTGAAAATCCGCGTGTCGACGGTTCGATTCCGCCCCTGGCCACCAATTCCAAAAGCCCGAACCCGTTTCGGGCTTTTTCACGTTTGCCCGTAGCGCCAGTTCTGGCGGGGCTTCGCGGATTTGCCTCGCGAGCGGCACCTCCCGCATTTCCGCGCTTTTGGCCCTCCCGGGCCTCTCTGTTCTCCGTTTTTATCTGGTGGTCTCGCGAGCGTGCGCGAGGCTACTTCCTGAATTGGTGCGGGTTTTGAGGCGGTCGGTTGTGGCTGGCAACTGCTGGGCGGAGGCGACCAAGAACACGTAAACGCAAAAAAAACCGCCCGGAGGCGGTTGCTGGTGCTGTGTCCGATGTGGGGGCGGTCACGAGGGTGGTGTAAGCATCCGCATCTGATCACCCCAGTCGTTGGGCCAAGGACGGCGCATTACCCACTCAAGAAGGATGTCCGATGCCTCCGCCAGACGTTCGATGACATCCGGGGCCAATAGGGTCAGCCGCATGATCCGGCGCACCTGCGTCACGTCCATGCCCTCGGCCTTGGCGATGTCGGCCACCGACGCCGCCCGCTCCTCGTCCAGCAGCCGCTGCCAATGGTGCGCCAGTCCGAGTGCCCGCATCAGCGCGCTGTCCTGCGCCGCCGCTTGATCTGCTCGCTCCTGCTTGGCCTCTGCCAAGAATTCCTGCGGCGCGTCCAATGGTGTGATGACCCGCTTTTTCAGCCCTCGTCTCACCAGCGTCCAGGGGACGAAGGTCTCCAGCCGCACGCCACCGGCGGGCGTAGGGAGTTCATGGGTGATGGGGCGGCCTGTCTGCTTGCCATAGTGCTTCTTGCTGGTCATTTCGCCTCCTACCGGAATCGTTCAAGCATCTGACGCTGCTCTGGCCAGAGCGCAGGGATGTCGTTACGCATAAGCCATAGCAGGGTGAGCCTTCGGGGCTGGCACCCCCTCATGAACTGTTCAACGATGTCGGGGGCCAACCGCGCCAGTCGCAGCAGCCGGCCCACCGTGGTTGGCATCAACCCTTCGGCCCGGGCGATCTCGACCACGCTCTTGAACACGCCCGTGTCGAGCAGGTCGTGCCAGTGCATGGCCCGGGCAACGGCCTCGATGATCCGGACGTCGTGGGCAGATTCCCTCCCGTCGACCAGCAGCTTTCTCTTCTTCCGCTTGAACTGGAGGGGCACGAAAGTTTCCAGCGAGCTGTTCATCAGGCCTCGATCTCCATCAGTTCCGCGCCGATCTCCCTCGGAGCGAATTCACCAATCAGCTTGTCCCAGCCCAGTTCCCGCCACTTCACCTTGATACCCTGCACCTCACCGACGTGGACGAGGTCAATCCGTTCGATCATCAGGTTGGCGATCCGGTGGCGTTCGACCGGGAATAACTGATCCCACACGTCGTTGAGCCGCCCCATCGCCATGACCGTGGTGGCCTCGTCGACCTGTCCGCCGTTCTTCTGAATGTGGCGAACCACCGATGCAATGGATTCGGGGCTGGTCAGCACCGTGCGGATTTGGGCGACCACCGCTGCCTCGATCTCCGGTGCGGGCAGGCGCTCGTAGCTCTTGCCCGGCGCGCCGAAGCAGCTTTCCGACTTGGACACGTAGTAGTGGTACTGGCGTCCGTTCTTGCGTGAGTAGGTCGGGTACATCCGCTCACCCGAGGGGGCGTACAACAGGCCCCGCAGCAAGGCGTCGGTGCGCGACCGGATCTTGGTTTCCACCGACCGGGCATGGCCATCCCTGGCCAGCACCGCGTGAACCTTGGCCCAGAGCGCCTGGTCGATGATCGGCGGATGCGCGCCGGGATACCAGTTTCCCTTGTGCGACAGCTCGCCCAGATAGATGCGGTTGCGCAGCAGCTTGTGCAGATACTTCTTGTCGATGCGGGCGCCGCTGCGGGTCTGACCCTCCTGTGTCGTCCAGGCCTTGGTAGTGATGCCCTCCAAGGTCAGGTTGGCGGCGATCCGGGTCGGCGAGCCGATGGTCAGCATTTCCTCGAAGATGCGGCGCACCACTGCCGCCTCGGCTTCGTTGATGACCAGTTGGCGGTTTACGACGTCGTAGCCCAGTGGCGGCACGCCGCCCATCCACAGGCCCTTCTTCTTGGCAGCCGCGATCTTGTCGCGGATGCGCTCGCCGGTGACCTCGCGCTCGAACTGGGCGAAGGACAGCAGGACGTTGAGCATCAGCCGCCCCATCGGGGTGGTGGTGTTGAATTGCTGGGTGACCGACACAAAGGACACCGCGTTGCGCTCGAACACCTCGACCATCTTGGAGAAGTCGGCAAGGCTCCTTGTGAGCCGGTCGATCTTGTAGACCACCACGATGTCGATCTGGCCGCGCTCGATGTCAGCCAACAGGCGCTTGAGTGCCGGGCGCTCGGTGTTGCCGCCGGAGTAGCCGGGGTCATCGTAGTCATCCGCGACCGGAATCCAGCCCTCGGCGCGTTGGCTGGCGATGTAGGCATGGCCTGCCTCTCTCTGGGCGTCAATGGAGTTGAACTCCTGGTCGAGCCGTTCGTCTGTGGAAACGCGGGCGTAGACCGCACAGCGCTTGCGGGTACGGGTAGCGGCGATTTCGTTCATCGCGCCCCTCCCTTGCCGAGACCGAAGAACAGCGGCCCACTCCAGTGCTGGCCGGTGATGTGCCGGGCCACCGCCGTCAAGCTCTTGAAGGTGTGGCCCTCGTATTCGAAACGGCCCTCGGCATTGACCGTCACCCGGTGCTCGCGCTCGCCCCACTCGCGCAGAATCACCGTGCCCGGCGCGAAATGGAATTCACGTGGCTTGGCGCGCAGCTTGATCTTGGAGTGCTTTGCGCCGATGGCTTCCAGCCGCTGCCTTGTCTCGGGGGCAAGACCGCCGAAGGCTTCCTCCTGCAGCTTGTAGGCCAGGCGCGATTCGATGTGCGTGCGGTTGGGGCGCGGTGGGCGCTGGCGGAAGTAGCGATCCCACAGCACCCAGAGCTCGGCCATGGACATCTGGCCCAGGTCGGCGATTTGCCGGGCCACGGTTTGTTGCTTGGTCAGCGTGTCGTTCATCACAACTTCTCCTGTTGATAGGGGGTTGTATGAACGCGCTGGTCGGGCAGGAAGCCAAGTCCAACTTCTCTCTGATTTTGATCGTCGCCGGCGAGCGTGCGGACGATGGCGGCCGCAAGGATGGTGGTGATTTCCGCAGCACGGGCGCTGGCGGACATCTCCGAGGGTGATGCGAGTTCGAGGTTCTTCATGACGGCTCCGGGGAATTGCAACCGTCATGGATAATATGTCCTATCTTCTCGACTAGATGGCAACGTAGGGTAATGGCGAGTAATCGACTGATTTTTTCCGGGCTGGGTCTGGCACTTCTCCTGTCAGCGGGTGCTGTGCTGGCCGACACGTTGGCCGGCAAAGTGGTCGGTGTGAGCGACGGCGATACGATCACCGTGCTCGACAGCGACAACCGGCAACACAAGATTCGGGTTGCCGGCATTGATGCGCCGGAGAAGAATCAGGCCTACGGCCAGAGATCGAAAGAAAACCTTTCCCGGCTGGTTTTCGGCAAGGAGGTCGAGGTGCAGTGGAGCAAGCATGATCGCCACCAGCGCGTCGTCGGGAAGGTGATGGTGGCCGAGCCCGGCTGCCAACGCCCCGATTGCGCCAAGACAATGGATGCCGGTCTTGGTCAGGTCACCGCTGGATTTGCTTGGTGGTACCGGAAGTACGCCAAGGAGCAATCGGCCGAGGATGCGAGAGCTTACGAATTCGCCGAGCAGGAGGCGCGTACCCGGCATGCCGGACTCTGGCGTGACGCAGTACCGATACCGCCTTGGGACTGGCGCAAGAGGGATCATCAATGAACGATAAACAGTGGCCCGCAACGATTGATGAAGCTGCGGGCGTAGTCATCGCCGCGCTGCCAGAAGCCGAGGTAGCCAAGATTGCCTCGATGCCTGAGTCAGACCTGATCAACCTGCATTTTGGTTTGGGGATGTGGATTCGTAACAACCTCGGGCTCTGGCAAGGCAATGACGCCTTGATGCAGGCGCTGCGTGAGCGCGAGCCTGGCATTCACCCTGACGATGCATCGATGCTGATCATTGAACAGGTTTGGCGACGGCTGCGCGAGCAAACGCCCAAGATTCATTGACGTTGGACTCAATGTGAGCGATTGCGCGTTGATAAAACAGTTGACTGAAATGGGGGAGTTCGATATACTCGACGGTGACCAATTTTCAATCGCAAACCTTCAATGCCATTCGGAGACTTCATCAGACAAAAGCGGGAGGAAGCCAACATCCCGCTGAACGACTTCGCCCGGCGAATCGGTATCTCACCGGCTTACTGGTCGCGGATCGAACGCAATATGGAGAAGCCGCCCAAGGATGACCTGATCACCAAGGCGGCCCAGGAACTGCACTTGGACTTGGACGAGGTCTTTGTGCAGGCCAACCGCCTGCCGCCGGAACTGCAAAAGAATCTCGGCGATGTTGTCCTGGCCTATCGGAAACGCCCGAAGACCGAGGGGTGAGCATGACGTCGCTCTCGGTTGCTTACCGCCACTCCGGCCATTTCCGACCGCTCTTCCTCAAGAATTCTGACATCGAGGAAACCGCGAGCGCGGTGCGCGCCCAACTGGTTGCAGAGGATGCAGACCGTTTGCCACTCTCGACCCTGCGCGAGATTTCCAGCCTCAAGGTCAATGGTCTGTGTTTTGACCTGTGGGTCAGCCTCGACCACCCGGTTACCGACCATGAAACTGGAGAGCAGGTGTGCGGCCTGTGCGAGTTCGATCCGGGGACGGGGGAAGACGCAGTGTCATTGCTGGTATCGCCGGTCGGTGAGGGCATGACGGAGGAACTGGTGTTGAGTACCTTTGGCCACGAACTTGGTCACGCGGTGTTCGATGCACCAGGCTGGATCGCAGATTCGAAGGTTTCCCCTGGGCTTTTCGATACGCCGGATCAACAGCAGCGAAAGGCCTATCGCACCACGACGCACGATATCGGACACCTGACGTCCCCAGGCGTGTCGCCGGCTCACGATGAGGGGTTGCTCGCCAGGATTGTCCAAGCCGAGCGGGAAAAGGAAAAGCGGATCGCGGAATTCCGTGCCAACGAATTCATGGGCTCGCTGCTGGTGCCCCGTCGAAGGTTGGTCGAAGCCGTCATGGAAATGGCTCCGAAATATGACTTGATGCTGGTGCCGTGCCCAGACTTGCTGGCGGAGGATCCGCCAACGGCTTTCACGGTCAAGACGGATGGGCCGTTTGGCGATTTCGACCTCGAGAATTTGCAGAAGGCCATTGGGAAGCGCTTCGGTGTTCACGGTCGCTTCATCAAGGTGCGCATGGCGCGATACGGTTTGCTGGCAGACGGTGCCAGCTGACGTCGTTGTCCGGTGATCTCCGGACGCAGGGTGCCGGCCACGAGCCGGCGTTTTTTGAGCAGGAATGTTGCGCGTTCGCGCAACGCGCAATAATGAAGGAGAGGTAATGATGGCGGTAACTGAACAGCAGCAGGAAGCACAAGAAGAAAGCCCGAAGGCCGATTCGGGGGCGACTGCCATCACATCCGAGGCCGGTGTAAAGCGGGCATCGGCCGACCACGGCCCCGATCTCCTGCCGGACATGGAGCATTTCGTATGGCTGGTGCGCAAGATCAAGAACATCCCATTGCTTCGTCGGTTGCTCAGAAACGAGGGGGTACATGTACCGGAAAAGCTCGCTGAGAAAATGGAGAAGGCCAAAGGCGTCCTTCCTCCGACAGTGCGAAAGGCCCTGTACCCGCTGGTTGGCGAAGCATCCCCTGTGACGCGGCAGAGGCTGGAGCGGATCGCCGAGCGCATCGAGATTCTCGGCGATGAATATGGCAAGCAAGCCGTGCTGTCCCTGTTCGATGATGGAGACGAGGCCGATGCAGCCGTGCTTGCCCGCCACTGCGACCCCCATGGCCGGGCGCTCTATCTGTATCTCGAACAGGAATACCCCGAAAAGCATCGCGCGGGCGGCAAGCGGTTCGATCATGCCGAACGGGTTCAGGTGATGAACCGGCAATGGAGGAGTGAAGCGTATTCCAGTCATTACCGTGGCCCTCAGGGCCCGACGCCGAAACTGGATGAGGCAATGCAGGAACGCATCAAGGAGAGAATTCTGCTCCTGTATCCCAACGCGCCCCGCGACGACGTCATCATCGAGCAATTCAGCCGCCGCGACTTGGGGCATGCGCACCGGCACGAAGAGGGCGATGACGATGATGCCGTGAAGGAGGTGCTGGACACCCTGACGGTGACCTTCAATGGCGCCGAAGTCCATTACCCGAAGGTCGAGCATGGGGAGGAGGTTTCCCATGATGACCTGGCGGCACTGTCGATCCGGTTTTCGCGCGAGCCGGCGACCGGGGCGCTGAGCGTATTCAGCGATGATCGTGAAATTCGGCGCGACCTGGCCGCGATCTTTCGCGATGTCGTGCTCGCGGCCGACGGCGCGATCGAGGACATGCCGATGCTGGAATTCGATCTTTCGGCATTCGTCTCGCCGACCGTTCTGGCCAAGCTCGTCAGCGAACGGATCGAGGGCATCGAGCGTATCGACATTCAGCACCTCAAGGTGGCCTGCTCTTCGCTTCGAAAAACCCACGACGAGGCGGGGGATCGGGAAATCGTCCAGGAACTGAAAAGCACGATGACCATTCAGCCCGACCGCCGAGATGATCGAAACATCTACGAGGTGGCTCGACAGGACTATCGGAACCCCGACCTGTCCGTCTACGTGCCGGTGCAAGTCAAGCTGGTGATGCGCATCGCCAAGCAGCGCCATCGCAAGGCACACAACGTGGCCGTCCAGATCACCGCGCCCAACGGCTTCAATGACCGCTGCAAGACCGAGGATGATCGCAAGCTGGTGATGGCCCAGTTGGAGAAACTCGGCATGGTGGTTAAGTTCTGATGTCGAGTACGGGTGCCGCGCACCTCGCATTTCTGGCCGTTCTGGAGCAGGCCGGCGATCTTGCAAAACCTGTCTGCGCCTTCCGGATGGGAAGGTGCGCAGATGATTTCGTGCAGCGTCGCTGGCTACGTCCGGCACATGCGTACCTCACGCGCCAGATGGTTTCATTTCTGGACGGTGAGATCGAAGTTGAAGTCGAGATCGACGAGGACACCGGGGTCTACCGTTACCGCAGCCCGCAGTGGCGCTCGCGCATCCTGTCGAGGCCACTTTCTGAAATAGCGCTGTATGACTTTCGCGTCGATACGTGGTTGCACGACCTGGGCAAATGGATCGGACTGGAAAAATCCTGCCCGAAAAACCAGGCCCGCATCCCGGGCCACCTCTGGCACCTTGGTGATTTTCGTGTGTGCAAGACCACCGAACCTGCGCCGGTGTTGATCGCCAGACGCTTGGCAAGCGTCTCGCCCGACACCCTGTCGTCGGTTCTCGCCGACCCGGCCTGGGGGCGACGGGGCGTCGTATTGACGCGCGAGCGTCCAGTCCTTCCGCTGCCTGGCACCCATGAGGCGCGGGCGTTTTCGGATTTCATAGGAGCGGCGGAAGGTGAGGATCGATTCGATTCTGCAGCTTTCGTCAGGGTGCTACGCAGTCTGACACCGCCAAGTGCATCTGACGAGCGGACGCAATACCTCGATGGCAATGATCTGAAACTCCATCATTTCGAAAAAGCCATTCGGTTGTCGCCTGCGCGCGCAAGGATCGTCAAGGCATCCTGGGGTACAGACGGTCATCCCTCACCAATCGTGACTTGGGCAGAGATCAAGATCGCTGCCCACTCCTCGTATCAATCCTTCGACGATGCATTCAAAGACTGCAAGGATATAAAGCGAGAGGACGTTTTCGAGCTGATCGAGCACGGCAAGTACCGCCTGCGGCGAAACCCATAAATCTCCCATAGACGTCCCCGCACACTCCCCATAAATCCGTGCGGAAACTGCGATGTGCCCTTTTTGAACAGGAGGCACATCGAAATGCAAACGCAACACCCTTCAGCAACAACCGGGCGGATGGGCCGTCCGGATCCCACGGCCGACGTGAAACGTCTGGCGCTCAACGAGTACGAGCTCGCAGAGCGCTGGAGAGTCTCGGTCAAGACCCTGCGTCGTTGGCGTCAAGAAGCGCTGGGATGCCCATTCATGAAACTCGGGGCACGGGTCTCCTATGCCCTGGCTGACATCGAAGCCTTCGAACGACGCGTCTTGCGTTATTCGACTTCGGTTCGTGCGTATCAGTAAGGGGGTGGCCATGAGCGATCTGACCATCTTCCCCGCCGACATCGCCGAGATGTCCGTTAGCCAACTGGCCGCACTGCCGGCCGCGCAGAAGCACGAGATCGACAAAAACCTCGATGCCGCCATCGACTGGCTCAAAAAGGCCCGGGCCAAGTTCGATGCGGCGCTGGATCAGTGCTATGGCGAACAGGCCCGCGCGGCCTTGCGTGAATCGGGCCGCGACTTCGGCACTGCGCATATCAGCGATGGCCCGCTGCGCATCAAGTTCGAGTTGCCAAAGAAGACTACTTGGGACCAGGGCATGGCACGCGAGATTGCTGCGCGCATCGCGGCCTCCGGCGACAAGGTCGAGCACTACTTCGACATCAAGTTCTCGGTTCCCGAAACCCGTTACACAAACTGGCCTCCGGCACTGCAACAGCAGTTTGCCGCTGCCCGCACCGTGGATGCCGGCAAGCCGTCTTTCACCCTTTCCATCGACTCGGGGGAGTGAACATGAGCGCGATCATTCCCTTTCAGTTCGACGACCATGCCATTCGCACAGTAGTCGCTGACAGCGGTGAAGTATGGTTTGTCGGCAAAGATGTAGCCGTCGTACTTGGCTACGCTGATACGGTTAAAGCACTGAAGCAGCATTGCCGTGGGGTGGTGAAACGCCACCCCATCGTCGACAGCCTGGGACGCCGGCAGGAAACCCGCATCATTTCCGAACCCGACCTGTTCCGGCTGGTCGTGAACAGCAAACTCCCTACTGCCGAGCGGTTTGAGCGTTGGGTGTTCGAGGAAGTTTTGCCTTCGATCCGCAAGACCGGCGGTTACGCCATGCCCAACACGGTGGCTGCATTGCCGGCTCCGACCCAGGATCGTGTCACCTCCATCCTGCTGATCGGCGAGGCGGTTGCCAGGGTGCCCGGCGTCAAGCCCGGCATCGCCATGGCCGCCGCTTTGACCTGCATCCAGGAGAACACCGGCCTCACCGTCGAGACGCTGCGTCGCACGCTGCCTGCTGCGGTTGATCCGATCTGCTCCCTTAACGCCACCCAGCTCGGCAGGCTGCTGGGACTTTCGGCCAAGGCGACCAACCAGCGCCTGGCAGCGCATGGTCTGCAGGTTCGCAATGAACGCGACGAGTGGGAACTGACTGAGGCCGGCGAGGCCTGGGCAGAGGCCATGCCGTACTCGCGCAACGGGCATTCCGGCTACCAGATTCTCTGGAATCCCGCCGTCGCCGAGCAGATCCGGGAGGCAGCGTGATGAGCAAGCCTCTTCGCATCATCACTGCCGACGAGCGCTTTGCGGAAAAGAGCGGAGCCAAGCTGACGCTGCTCGGCAAGAGTGGTATCGGCAAGACCAGCCAGCTACGCACCCTGCCCGAGGCGTCGACGCTGTTTGTCGATCTCGAGGCCGGCGATCTTGCCGTCAAGGCCTGGCGTGGCGACTGCGTGCGGCCTGCCACTTGGCCCGAGTTCCGCGACCTGGTGGTCTTCCTCGCCGGCCCGAATCCGGCACTGCCGCCCGATGCGCCGTTCTCCGATGCGCATTACCGGCACGTCTGCGAAGGCTACGGCGACCCGGCCCGGCTGGCGAAGTACGACACCTACTTCGTTGACTCGATCACCGTGCTCTCGCGCTTGTGCCTGACCTGGGCCAAGGCGCAGCCACAGGCCTTCTCCGACCGCACCGGCAAGCCCGACACCCGGGGCGCCTACGGGCTGCTCGGCACCGAGATGATCGCCGCACTGACCCATCTGCAGCACGCGCGGGACAAGAACGTCATCTTCGTCGCCATCCTCGACGAGCGCCTGGACGATTTCAACCGCAGGGTCTTCGTGCCGCAGATCGAGGGCTCGAAGACCGCGCTGGAACTGCCCGGCATCGTCGATGAGGTCGTGACGCTGGCCGAGCTCAAGACCGACGAGGGAGAGCTTTACCGCGCCTTCGTCTGCCAGACGCTCAACCCCTGGGGCTATCCCGCCAAAGACCGCTCCGGCCGACTCGACCTCGTCGAGGAGCCGAATCTCTTGAAGCTCATCCGCAAATGCGCTGGCGACAACGCCGCCATTCATCACTGAAAGGACACGCAATGAACACCTGGACCGATTTCAACGACGCCGAACAACAGCAGGGCTTCGATCTCATCCCGAAGGGCACCATCGTCAAGGTGCGCATGACCATCAAGCCGGGCGGCCATGACGATCCGGCGCAAGGCTGGACTGGGGGCTATGCCACCCAAAGCTTCGAGACGAGGAGCGTCTATCTTGCCTGCGAATTCGTCGTGCTGGAGGGAGCCTACGCCCGCCGCAAGATGTGGTCGAACATCGGCCTGCACTCGCCGAAGGGCCCGGCCTGGGGAAACATGGGGCGCAGCATGATCCGGGGCATCCTCAATTCCGCCCGCAATGTCCATCCCCGGGACAACAGCCCCCAGGCTGCCTCTGCCCGTCGCATCCAAGGTTTCCACGAACTGGACGGCATCGAGTTCCTGGCACGCGTCGACGTCGAGAAGGATGCCAAGGGCGAGGAGCGCAACGTGGTGAAGCTCGCCGTCGAGCCCGACCACAAGGATTACGCGGCCCTGATGGGCATGGCCTCCAAGGTATCGACCGGCGGAAATGGCGTACCGCCCGCGCCAGCAGCACCTCAACAGGCGGCCGCGCAGCGTCCGGCCGTTCCCGGCAAACCCGCCTGGGCGCAGTAAGGAGGGCGGTCATGACAGGAAAACGCTGCGGCAATTGCCGCCATCTCGACCGGGCAAGCGCCAGCGACATCGGAGGCTTGCGCATCGCCCGCTGCCGCCATCCGAAGGGTGTGCGGATCGGCACGACCGCCATCCGCAACGACTACGTCGAGCTCGATGTCTGCTGCGCCGGACACGAAGTCCGTGTCCAGCAAGGCGCGCAGCCCGGAGGCTGCCATGCATGAGCGGCAAATGCTGGGTATGCCAAAGGCATGCGCGAGGGTTCGGTCATGCGGATGGCCGCTTCAAGATCGCCGACCCCCGGCGCTATCCCATCGATTGGGTGTTTTGCAGCCGGCGCTGCCAGGACATCTTCCATGCGCTCTATGGTCGGCGACTGGCAGCCGAGGAGCGCGGGGAGGCACTCATGATTGATGCCAGCGAAATCGAGCGCGCGGCGATGCGCGATTGTCTGAAGTCCTTCGGTGAGGCGGCCGGGCACATCGGCTTCGACAAACCGCTCGGGGCCTACTCGGAAGCGGAGGCGATGACGGTGATCGACGCCATCGTCACGCGCTACACCGAGGCGCTGACCGAGTATCACGAACGGGCGAATACGCCGCCGCTGCGCGGCGTGTCGGCTGCCGAGATCGTCCGCGATCCGTTCGCCGACTTGAAGGATGACCTGCCGTGGGAAGAACCGCAGGGAGGGAAGCCATGATGGATTTCAACGCCTCATCGAGCCTCTCCGGCCGGCTCTCCGCCCTGATCGACGCCGGGATGCAGCAGGCCCGCGCCCGCCAGTCCGAGCGCCAGTACCTCGGCGCCTCGCGCTTGGGCGTGGCCTGCGAACGCGCGCTGCAGTTCGAGTACGCCAAGGCACCCGCCGATCACGGGCGCGACTTCCCCGGGCGGATGCTGCGTATCTTCGAGCGCGGCCACGTCATGGAGGACTGCATGGTCGCATGGCTGCGGGATGCGGGGTTCGACCTGCGCACGCGTAAGGCCGACGGCGAGCAGTTCGGCTTCTCGGCCGCCGGTGAACAGCTCCAGGGGCACATCGACGGCGTCATCGTCGGTGGCCCCGAAGGCTTCGCCTACCCCTGTCTGTGGGAGAACAAATGCCTGGGCAACAAATCGTGGCGCGAACTGGAAAAACACCGGCTCGCCGTGGCCAAGCCCGTCTATGCCGCCCAGGTCGCCCTCTACCAGGCTTATCTCGAACTCACCGAGCACCCGGCGCTCTTCACGGCGATCAACGCCGACACGATGGAGATCTACGCCGAACTCGTTCCCTTTGATGCGGCACTGGCCCAGCGCATGTCGGATCGGGCGGTGAAGGTCATCACGGCGACCGAGGCGGGAGAACTCCTGCCGCGTGCCTTCAATGACCAAACCCACTTCGAATGCCGGATGTGCGCTTGGCAAGACCGCTGTTGGAGCAAGACATGAACAACCACACTCAATCGCAAGAATCGCTGGCCGAAGGGGAATCGATGATCGATGCCAGGCAGGCCAGTTACGCACTCAGGCTGCCCTACTACTGGTTCGCCGATCCGAAGATGCGTGCCGCAAAGCGCATCCCTCACTACCAGTTATCGAGGCTGGTTCGCTTCCGGCTCTCGGAACTGGAAGTCTGGTATCGACAGAACGGAAGGGTATGCCAAGCCGGCAAGACCGGTACGGAGGGCAACGATGACTGACTACCGCGTTCATATCAAGGTCAGAAATGCTCGCCTGTTGCGCGCCATCGAGAAGGCAGGCCACCAGCCCGGCCAGATTTTTGCGCGCGAGGTCGGCATCAGTTACACGTGCCACCTCTTGCCCTACCTCAACCTCAAGCGCACACCGTTTGACGAGAACGGGGATCTCAGGCCCTGCGCAGAGATGCTCTGCGTATTCCTCAATCGTCTGCCGGACGAGTTGTGGTCGGAGGAGCAGCGCTACCCGTTGGTCACCAACGCTGCCGAAATCGAGCTTTCAGCGGCGAGTGTTCACGAGTTGCTCGCCCGTCCCTCGGACTGCGCCGACCCGCTCAGCCTGCTGGAGAAAAAACAGGCGGCCCAGGCAGTCGATGCCCTGCTCGATAGGCTCACGCCACGTGAGGCCGAGGTGCTGAGGTTGCACTATGGCATCGATGGCGAGCCGATGACCCTCGAGGATATAGCGAAGCCCATGGGATACACGCGCGAGCGTGTCAGGCAGGTCGAGGTCAAGGCGCTGCGCAAGCTGCGTGCGGTTCGCCAATCCGTAGATGTGGCGGCATTGGCGGATATTGTCGTGGAGGCCTCATGATCGACCTCAACGACACTCCCATTGCAGAGCCCAGTGGACGCGAAGTGGCGCGCGAATCCCTCCGCGCCGACTTGCTTGCCCAGCTGGATTCGGTGCTGGCCTCGCTGTTCCCGTCAGGTAAAAAGCGCAAGGGCAAGTTCCGCATCGGCGATGTGCTGGGCAGTCCTGGCGACAGCCTCGAGGTCGTGCTCGATGGCGAGAAAGCGGGTCTGTGGACGGATCGCGCAACCGGACAGGGGGGCGATGTCTTCGACCTCATCGCCGCGCACCTCGGCCTCGATGCGCACCGTGATTTTGCGCGGGTGCTGGAAGAGGCGGGCCGGCTGCTCGGCCGCGCCCGCACAATGCCCGCACGCAAGGCGAAACGCGAGGCCCCGGTCGACGACCTCGGCCCGGCCACCGCGAAGTGGGACTACCTCGATGCCGGGGGCAAGCTGATCGCGGTGGTCTACCGCTACGACCCACCCGGCGGCAAGAAGGAGTTCCGGCCGTGGGATGCCAAGCGCCGCAAGATGGCTCCACCCGAGCCGCGCCCGCTCTACAACCAGCCGGGGATGAAGGATGCCGCGCAGGTCATACTGGTCGAGGGCGAGAAGTGCGCGCAGGCCTTGATCGAGGTCGGCATCGTGGCCACCACGGCGATGCACGGCGCGAACGCGCCGGTCGAGAAAACTGACTGGTCGCCGCTGGCCGGCAAGTCGGTGCTGATCTGGCCCGACCGCGACAAGCCGGGCTGGGAGTACGCGACACAGGCGGCCCAAGCCATCCTGTCGGCGGGTGCGAAGTCGTGCTTCATCCTGTACCCGCCCGAGGAGGCAGCGGACGGCTGGGATGCCGCCGACGCCATTGCCGAGGGCTTCGATGTCGCCGCCTTCCTCGCCCATGGCCCGCGTCTGCAGATGCACGACGTGGCCGATGAGGCTGAGCCGGTTGTCAGCAGTGACGAGTCGGTGTGGGGCACCGAGGACGCGCTGGCGCTGGCTTTTACCCGGCGCTACCACCGCGATTGGCGCTACGTCGCGTCGTGGGGCCGCTGGCTGGTGTGGGACGGGCAACGCTGGCGCACCGAGGATACGCTGGCTGCGACCGATCTGATCCGCAGCGTTTGTCGCCACGCCGCCGTCCGAGCCGAGAATCCCAAGGTGGCGGCCAAGCTCGCCAGTTCGAGCACAGTCGGCGGTGTGGAACGGCTGGCCAGGGCGGATCGCAGGCATGCGGCCACCACGGAGGAATGGGATGCCGACCCGTGGCTGCTCAACACCCCGGGCGGGGTGGTCGATCTCAAGACAGGCAGGATACGCCCCCACGAGCGCGCCGACCGGATGACCAAGATCACCACGGCCACACCAGGAGGCGATTGCCCGACCTGGCGACGGTTCCTCGATGAGGTCACCGGGGGTGACGTGGAGTTGCAAGCCTATCTGCAACGGATGGTGGGCTATGCGCTCACGGGCTCGACGCAGGAGCATGCCCTGTTCTTCCTCTACGGCACCGGCGCGAACGGCAAGTCGGTGTTCGTGAACACCCTGGCCACCATCCTCGGCGACTACGCGACCAACGCGCCCATGGACACCTTCATGGAAACGCGCACCGATCGGCATCCGACCGACATGGCTGGGCTGCGCGGCGCGCGCTTCGTCGCGGCCATCGAAACCGAGCAGGGACGACGTTGGGCGGAATCGAAGCTCAAGAACCTGACCGGCGGCGACAAGATATCCGCGCGCTTCATGCGGCAGGACTTCTTCGAGTTCTTCCCGCAGTTCAAGCTGTTCGTCGCAGGTAACCACAAGCCGGCGATTCGCAACATCGACGAAGCAATGAAGCGACGTCTGCACCTGATTCCCTTCACGATCACCGTGCCGCCCGAGCGCCGCGACAAGCATCTCCAGCAGAAATTGCTGGCAGAGCGTGACGGCATTCTGGCCTGGGCGGTTCAAGGGTGTCTCGACTGGCTTCGCCACGGACGACTCGATCCGCCCCGGCGTGTGGTGGAAGCCACCGAGGAGTATTTCGAAGCCGAGGACGCGCTGGGCCGATGGCTCGAAGAGCGCTGCGTGCGCGAGCCCAACGCCAAGTCGCTGACCGCCGAACTGTTCAACGACTGGAAGCAGTGGGCCGACAGTGCCGGTGAGTTCGTCGGCTCGCAGCGGCGCTTCTCCGATCTCTTGATCACGCGCGGGCTGGAGAAGTGGCGCAACAGTGTGGGTGTGCGCGGCTTCCGGGGCGTGGGTCTCAAGGATCCGCCCAAGCCGGCCTACACCCCTTATGCCGACAACTGAACCCCATGACGACATACCGGCCTGACGCTTCCGACGCTCTACATCGTAACTCTCTATACGCGCGTGCGCGTGCGCGCGTCACGGGAAGTTACGACATGATCCGTCGGAAGCGTCAGACCTGCTCCCAAACAAGGACTGACACCATGACCACGACCATCCTTGCCCTCGATCTGGGCACCACTACCGGCTGGGCGCTGCGCGGCAACGACGGCCATATCACGAGCGGCTCCGAGAGCTTCCGCCCGCAACGCTTTGAAGGGGGCGGCATGCGCTTCCTGCGCTTCAAGCGCTGGCTCACGGAGATCAAGCAATCCTGCGACGGCGTCGACTGCCTGCATTTCGAGGAGGTGCGTCGCCACGTCTCCACCGATGCGGCCCACGCCTACGGCGGGTTCCTGGCCACGCTCACGGCGTGGTGCGAGCACCACCAGATTCCGTACCAGGGTGTGCCAGTGGGCACGATCAAGAAACACGCGACCGGCAAGGGCAACGCGAGCAAGGACGAGATGGTGGCGGCCATGCATGCTCGCGGCCACGTGCCCACCGACGACAACGAAGCCGATGCGCTGGCGCTGCTTTACTGGGCCATCGAGACACAGGAGGGGTGAGATGAAGATTCCTGCCTATCGTTACCGTTGCCCGCTAGGGCGAATCGACGAACGCGACGCCCCGGAAGAGATCAAGCGTCAAGGCTGGCGCGAGCAACACATCCTCGTGGTGTCCGAAGAGGACGAGCGGCTGGATTTCGTCGAGCGCGAGTTCGTGCGCCGACTTGGAGAACGCCTGTACGGGCGGTGAGGAGAAATCATGACTACAGCAAGCGAAAAAAGCCTTTTGAAGCATATGTCCAGGATGCTGTCCAAACGAATTGACGGCCGCATTCCCGCTGATGACGTTGGAGACATATTGCATGACTACATGATGGACTACGATCGGTGGCACTGGTGCGATATTGCAGACGAGGCCAGGCGTGTATGGAATCTGATGTTTTGCGACTGGGTTGAGAAGGATTCCCCAATGGATGCGGTTTGGACTGCTGCGGCGGCTCAAGCAGCAGATGGTGCATACGCAGCCGTGGCGGCCGCACTCGGTGTCGATCGTTTTGCGCTTCGGGAGGTGGTAGAGCCATGGCTCTATGCGCAGGATAACCCCCCACCACCCATCTCACCGCAACGCCTTCTGGAGATGTGCGGCCATGAATGAATTGACAATCGACGACGTGGCAGCAAGGTTTGCCGAGGCGGCCGAGACGGGACGGCGACTGCCACGGGTCAGGGTGCAAGGCTACTTCAACGTGTGGCCAGCCTTCGTGCGCGAGGGGTGGGAAGGCTTCGCCGACAAGGACTACGAATACCGGCCGCTTCCCCCAACTCCCGAGGCCATCGAACGGATGCTGGAGACGATGCGCTGGATGCAGTGGCTGGAGGTGGAGCAGCGGCATCTGGTGTGGATGCGCGCCAAGCACTACGAGTGGAAGTTCATCTGCCGCCGTCTCGGGCGCGACCGCACGACTGCCTGGCGACGGTGGCAGAAGGCATTGCAGATCGTTGTCGATCATTTGAACGGTTGCCAGACCGCTGCCGCCGGACACTCCTCCAAACTGGTGAGGCAAGCAGAGCAATGCCTGCCGTGAATGTCCGTGGATTCTGGCTCTTGGGCGTTTTGCGATGAATCCGGCATGCAACACAAAGGCCGGATTTTGATAGGATGGCAGCTATGATCTGGCGAGCGGTGTGGGCGTGACGCCTGCATCGCTTCCAGTCAGAAAATTCGACGGGTCCTTCCTGGCCAAAATCCCATACGGGGGGCGCGAGCGCGGCATTCGGCTTGCGTCCGATCCCGAAACTTGGTTACCAGGGTTACCAGTTACCACCCCGG
>OGCL01001018.1_pt1 | contig 26172 bp, 22 predicted proteins | sample 1570041 | NCBI WGS metagenome assembly OGCL01 (sample SAMN06266162, study PRJEB24511) | hot springs metagenome | isolation source: Hot spring water | place: South Africa: Limpopo | collected 2015-06-22 | reverse complement strand
CGCCTTCAAAAGCGATCCGCAGGGGTCATGCCATCAAAACCTCCACAGGATCAATTTAGTCATCCACTTATCTTAAGCCCTGTCCCACGTCAAGGGCTGACCCCTATATCTTGGCTTGTTCTATTTGAGGGCATCGAGTTTTTTCTTGGCAATGTCAGCCTGTTCGGTTTGAGGATATCGATCGGTCACCCGTCTGAGGATGTTTCTTCCATTGGTCTTATCCCCTAATTCGAGAAAGGCAAGCCCCTGTTTGAGCAGGGCGGCAGGGACCTTATCCCCTTCAGGGTATTTGACAATGACTTTTTCATATTCGAGGATAGCCTTTTCATAATCTTTTTTTAGAAAGTAGGTTTCCCCTATCCAGAACTGAGCATTATCCGAAAGTTCCATATTGGGATATTGTTTGAGAAAGGCTTCGAATTTTCTGCGACCTCCGTCGAGATCTCCTTTCTGAAACGTGTCATAAGCATCCTTGTAAAGCATTCCCGCAGAGGTGGTGGAGGTTTTCGGTTCGGGGGCAGGTTCCCTGGGAGCTGCTGCTTTTTCAATATCTGAAAGTTTTGAAGTGACTCTTGTGTCCAAAGCTTTGAGGCGGTCCTCGAGGGCTTTCATCCTTTCATCAAGCAAACGATTTCTCTCTTCAAGGGAACGGTTTCTTTCGTCATAGGTCTTTCCTCTTTCCTCTAAGATTCTTAAGCGAACTTCAACGTCCTCTTTGATTCGGGAGATTTCCCGTGAGGGTTTATTCAGAAAATCCTTATACTCTGCCATCCCTGTAGAAAGGATACGAACCTCGGATTGAATTGAATCGAGGCGAAGAAAGAGATCCGCACGGGTCTTTTGGTTCTCAGCCTGCATGGCTGAGATGTTTGCTTCGGTCTCTTTTTTGAAGGCACTCATTTCAGCGCGAATGGCTTCCATCTCTTTTCGAGTGTCCTCTTTGTCTTTCTGAACCCTGAGCTGGAACTGTTGTAATTGGGAGTTGAGCCGATGGATATCCTTATCGAGCATATGAACATCGCCCGTGGTGGCGCACCCATAAAGGGAGAATACGATCGCAAAGACGAGTCCCGCTATCTTCAGATCGCCCTTTTTCATGTTGGATCTCCTTTCAGGACTTTGGGTCTCTCTATTTTGCCGTGATCAAAAATTGGGCCCTCCTGTTTTTGGCCCAGGCCTCCTCATTGTGAGCGGGGTCCAGAGGTCTCTCCTCACCATAGCTGATGGTAGTGATCCGATCCGATGCGATACCGAGCGAGATAAGGTAGTTTTTGGTGCTGTTGGCCCTTCGCTCCCCCAGGGCGAGGTTGTATTCATTGGTGCCTCTCTCATCACAGTGGCCTTCAATCTGAATCTTTATACTTGGGTATTTTTTTAGGAAGGCAGCATTCGATTTTAGGATTTCTGCGTCTCCAGGCCGGATTTCATATCTATCGAAGTCGAAATGGATGGTTTTGAGTAGACTGCTTTCGTAAACCACCCCCTCAATACCAGGGGTCTTCTTGGTCACGAGGCTTTTTTCCAATTCTTTCCTGGCGGCTTCTTCTTTCAATCTCGCTTCTTCCCTCTCTCTGGCCTCTCTTTCTGCTTTTGCCTGGGCTTCCCTTTGTCTCTCTTTGGCTATCCGTTCTGCCTCGATTCGTGCGGCTTCTTCTCTGGTTGAAGGTTCATCCTTGACCACCGTTTTTTTTGGACAGCCCATCAGGATCAACCCCATGCAAAGGATGAAGATGATTGTGACGATGTAACTTTTTCTTTTCATAGGGAACCTCCTCTATTTTATTTTTTTATAAATGACTAACGTTTAAAAACGTTTGGACCAGGCTGGGTTCAATTCCCCTCCTTTCGATGCTGTCAGTGGCCTTTGATTGAGTCCATTGGCATTCATGATAAAAATTTTCGGGCTTCCCAGTCGCGTTGAGGTGAAAGCAATGTAACGGCCATCCGGAGACCAGCAGGGGCTCTCATGGTTACTGCCGTTGGGAGTTAATTTTTTAAGCCCAGTCCCATCTACTCCAATGGTAAAGATATGGAATTGACCGCCTGCTCTTCCGCAGAAGACGATGCGGTCCCCTTTGGGAGACCAGGACGGGCTGGTATTATAATTTCCCTCATAGGTGAGCCGGCGGACCTGAGTGCCCTCGGCAGACATGATATAGATCTGAGGAGATCCTGAGCGATCAGAAGAGAAGACAATCTGTTGACCATCGGGCGACCATCGGGGGGTGGATTCATTTCCATGCCCGGTGGTCAGTTTCTGTGGATTTCCACCCTGGGCGTCCAGAAGATAGATATCCGATTTCCCATCTTTTCCCATCATCATGGCAATCCGCTTACCATCCGGCGACCAGGAAGGGGAGGCGTTCAACCCCGGATAGGAGATGAATCGCTGGAGGTTCTTTCCATCTATATCAATCAGGTATAGGTCTGGATTCCGCTTCAGATAGGAGGTAAAAGCAATCTTCTGTCCATCGGGAGTCCAAGCCGGTGAGAGGTTAATGGATTGATTCTGGGTGACAGGTTTGACATTGGCGCCGTCAAAATCGGAGACGAAGATCTCTTGCCCCTCTCCCACTCGAAACCCAAAGGCAATTTTCGTATTGTGGACCCCTTTCTCTCCTGTGAGATGGAGGATGGTTTCATCGGCAATCCGGTGAACCATGCTCCGAAGATTCTGGAGCGGGCCGTGATATTGGCTTCCCATCAGATGTTTCTGCTCCACCAGATCAATGAGGTGGAATTTCAGCCTGAGGTTAAGGCCGTTTCCTTCGAGGGCTACCTCTCCTGTCAGAAGGATTTCTCCTCCCGACGAGGCCCATTCCTGTATGGAGAGCATGCTGGGGATGCCTTCCCTCTCTTTGAGGTGGACCGGTAGTGCGGAATGTTCAATGACCCTGAAGAAGCCAGAAAGAGCGAGATCATTGGCAAGAATCTCATAGACTTTTGCGTTGAGGGCAGGGGGCGTTTTTTCGATCGATTTCCATTTAGGGAGGATAATGGGAATCTGGGTAAAGGTGGGATCTGTAATGTCGAGATAGACTCGTGCCTCCACCGGAGAGAGAAAGAGGCATGACAGGGTGAGGATGTAGATGAGAATGAGATGTTTCATCGTCGTTTAATCTGGGATAAATCGAATTCCAAGCTCCATGCTCTCGTGCCCCAGTTCTTTTGGAATGGGTGGTAAGGGGTCTGCTTTAAGCACGGCTCTCATGGCCATCTGATCATAGAGCGCATCGCCTGATTTTTTTTCAAACCATGATTTTCGAATCCTGCCATCTTTTTCTATTATTATGATAATAATTGCCTCTAAGTCAATCTTTTCTTTCAATATATTTTCAGGGATGGTCCAAGACTGCTTGATCTTGGCCAAGATGAGGGCATTGTATTCATTCAGTTTCGATTCTCGGAGAAAGGGTGAGGGAGGGGGAGGAGGAGGGGGAGGAGGAGAGGCAGGGGTTGTTGGCAGAACAGGGGGAGGAGATGGGACCTCCCGTTTTGCCATCCGCTTCTGAATCTCCTCGAGGGCGGCCTTTCTGCGAATCTCCTCAAGCGCCTCCTGCAGATGATCGAAAGACTTTTTATCGACCTCCTTCTTTTTAACCTTTTCCACAATATCATGTTTCTTTGGTTTGTCGATGGGCTTACTCTTTTCAACGGGTTTTGCCTTTTCTTCCTGAGAAACCTGAGGGAGGAGCGGTTCAGGTTCTGGTATGGGAGTGGGCATGAGGGTGACTGTATACATGGTGGGGCGGGCTTGAATCATTGTAGGCCAGGGATTGAGGCTGAGAAAAAGGATGAGTGCGGCATGGATGAGAAAAGAGATTCCGATGGTAGTGAGAAACCGCCCTGCAGCACTCTGATTTTGTAAATTCATTTCTGCCCCATCAATTAACCCCGCCGGGGTTTATTCCTTGTACTTTCTGAGAAAGCGGAGAAAGGCTAATCCCAGGGGGGAAAGCGTCCTCCCGCGATGGGAGACAATATAAATCTGTCGAAGGATTGGCTCCCATCCCTCTACTTCGATCCTAATCAAAGTTCCCCGTTTTAATTCCTCTTGAGCAGCCCTCTTTGAGATGAAGGCAAAGCCCAATCCGGCTTTGACCCCCTCCTTTAGGGAAGCTGTACTGCCCATTTCCATCACCACATGAAATTGCCTCAGGCTCTTCCCTTTGTGCCTCAACCTTTTCTCAACCGCCATCTGAGTTCCTGACCCCTCTTCACGAATGATCCAGGGTTCTTTCAAAAGGTCTTCGATCGCCGCCTTTTTCTTTAAGCCGGACAGACGGTCCGGAGAAGTGACGACAATGATTTCGTCATCTGCATACTTTTCATAATGGAGGGAGCTGTGATTCAGCTTCGCACCGGTTAATCCAAATTCGACCATTCCATCGAGGACATATTGAATGATCTCTTTCGTATCTGCAATTTTTAGGGAGAGGGTAAATTGTGGATACTCCTTTTTAAAATGGAACATCAACCTCGGCAGAAGATATTCTCCGGGGATGGTGCTGGCTCCCAGAGAGAGGACGCCTCGAATGCCCTGTGAAAATTCGCTGAGAGCATTGAACAAATCTTTACGGGACGTGAGGATTTTAAGGGCAAATGTGTGAAAGATTTGTCCTGCTTTGGTTAAACGGACTTCTTTTCCGGTTCGGTCGAAGAGCCGGATTCCCAAAGATTTTTCCAAGTTGAGGATATGTCCGCTGACCGTGGGTTGAGTGAGAAAGAGGTCTTCTGCCGCTTTTGAAAAACTTCTTAAAGTGGCTACCCGGCAGAAGGTTTCGAGATGTCGGAAATCAATGGATAAATCTTTTATTTCCACCTTGAAAAGAATATTAAATCTCTTTCCATGTAAATGCAAGACAATTTTTTCATCCTACCCATAGCCTTCGGTCGTTTCATTACGTTCTGAATTTTTGTTCTCGTCTCTATCTGTATCCAATGGAATATGTTCTATACGGCTTTCCATTCTGGGGTTGATTTCGCCTGTTCCCCGCTTGAAGCCTGGATATGTAGTCCAAGGCTTAAGCCTTGCTTCGTTGCTGTCCATGGGCAGGGAGGACAGGTGGGCATGAGGAGCAACCTCAACATACGCTTCGATGAAACGAAAGAAACGTTCAAGTTTATTGTGCGAAATGTTTGGACTGAATCTGTTAATAGCCCCACTGACAGGATGAATACCCCTTCACGTAGTTTGACAACAGGGGGTCAAACAGTTTTGTGAGATTTGTGTCACCCCGTGTGGAAGAAAAAAGAGACGGCCTGGAATGAGTTCCAAGCCGTCTCTTTTTCTTGGTTTTGTTTCTTTAGATGTTTAGTACATATCGCCCATTCCACCCATTCCGCCTCCTGGAGGCATAGGAGGATAGGATGGTTTTTTCTCTGGTTTTTCGGCGACCAGTGCCTCGGTGGTGATCATCAGAGAGGCCACAGAGGCCGCATTTTGAAGCGCCAACCTGACCACCTTGGTTGGATCAATAATGCCGGCTTTAATCATGTCGGTGTATTCATCTTTTGAGGCATCGAATCCAAAAGCCCCTTTCTCATTTTTCACTCTTTCACAGACAACAGATCCTTCCAAACCGGCATTGTTGGCGATCTGACGGATGGGTTCCTCAAGAGCCTTTTTGACAATCTCCATACCGATCTTTTTATCGCCCTCTACCTTTAGCTTCTCCAGTAACGGCAGGCAACGAAGGTAGGCCACGCCGCCCCCAGGCACGATTCCTTCTTCAACAGCCGCTCGTGTTGCATTGAGGGCGTCTTCGACCCGAGCCTTCTTCTCTTTCATTTCGGTCTCGGTCGCTGCGCCCACATTGATCACAGCAACCCCACCGATGATCTTGGCCAATCGCTCTTGGAGCTTTTCACGATCATAATCGGAGGTAGTCTCTTCAATCTGAGCACGGATCTGTTTGACCCGGGCCTCGATATCGTCCTTATCCCCGGCTCCATCCACGATGGTCGTATTATCCTTGTCAATGACAATCCGTTTGGCCTGGCCTAAGTCATTGAGTTTGATGTTTTCGAGTTTAATCCCCAGATCCTCGGAGATGACTTTTCCGCCGGTAAGAATGGCAATGTCTTCGAGCATTGCTTTTCTCCGGTCTCCAAAACCAGGCGCTTTGACCGCACAGCATTTGAGGGTGCCACGAAGTTTATTGACGACGAGTGTGGCTAAAGCTTCCCCTTCCACATCTTCAGCAATCACAAGAAGGGGTTTGCCCATCTTGGCGATCTGTTCGAGGATTGGAAGCATATCCTTCATGTTGGAGATTTTCTTCTCGCTTAGAAGAAGGTGGGCATCTTCAAGAACCGCCTCCATCTTTTCAGGATCGGTCACAAAGTAAGGTGAGAGATAACCGCGGTCAAACTGCATACCTTCAACCACATCCAGGGTTGTCTCCATTCCTTTCGCTTCCTCAACGGTGATCACTCCTTCTTTTCCAACTTTATTCATGGCCTCCGCAATGATGTTGCCAATGGTCTCATCATTATTGGCGGAAATGGTCCCGACCTGTGAGATTTCCTTCGGGTCTTTCGTTGGTTTGCTCAACTTCTTCAACTCTTTGACGATCTCTTCAACCGCCATGTCAATACCGCGTTTCACATCCATGGGGTTGGCGCCCGCCACGACGACCTTCATGCCTTCCCGATAGATCGCCTGTGCCAGAACCGTGGCGGTTGTTGTTCCATCTCCAGCGGTGTCCGAAGTCTTGCTTGCCACCTCCTTCACCATCTGGGCTCCCATGTTTTCAAATTTATCTTCAAGCTCAACCTCTTTGGCCACAGTGACGCCATCTTTTGTGACGGTTGGTGATCCAAAAGACTTTTCGAGAATGACGTTACGGCCTTTTGGACCGAGAGTCACCTTGACCGCGTCGGCCAAAATATTCACTCCCCGCAATATGGCATTACGGGCTTCCTGATCAAATTTCAGTTCTTTTGCCATGTTAATTGACCTCCATTTCTTTCTTTAAATTGGTTTTATTTTCCTTCAATGATGCCCAGGATGTCTTCTTCTCTCATGATGAGATGCTCTTCCCCTTCAATCTTCACTTCGGTGCCAGAATATTTTCCAAAAAGAATTCTGTCCCCAACCTTTACATCGAGAGGAATGACCTTTCCTTCTTCAGTGACTTTCCCTTTTCCAACGGCAATAACTTTTCCCTCCTGGGGTTTCTCCTTGGCTGAATCGGGAATGATGATCCCACCTTTTGTCTTCTCCTCCTCCTCCAGTCTTTTTACGATGACTCTGTCCTGCAATGGCCTGATTTTCATCTCTTACTTCTCCTTTCTTTGAAAATTCTAAGAATGGTACCTATTTTGGACTCAAAAGATTTTTAGGCTAAAACCGAATCATCACCTCCTTAAAATTGTTTTAAATTTCAAAAGGTTAACGATTGTTTTTCTTATAAACATAAAAACGGTCTAATCCGATAACCATTGAATTTTCAATAGTTAATCATCAAAAAGTTAATTGTCAAGGCAAAATTCAAAAATTTTTTAGCAGTCCTTGTGGCAAACTGCTAATCGAAAGGTTATCCGATTAAAGAACATCCAGGCATTGGAAATTTCTCGCTTCTACCCTGTATCGAATACGGAAAACCATAACAGGAGTTCAGTGATCTTAGTTGCGCCAACCGCAAATTGGATTTCGGCCTCTGTTAGAGATGACTTTTTTGAGGTACCTTTAAGATTTATAAGGTTTTGAAATATTGAAAATTTCAAAATGATTCGACATAATTAGAAAAATTTCTCCAAAAGAGGGAAAAATGATGACCCGGTTTGTTTTAACGATTTTCTTCTCTGTTGTTTTCTTTCATCTACTTTGGCTTCCTTCAATGGCTGGACCGTTAAAAAGGCCTCTCTCTTTTCAACATATTACTCAAAAGGACGGCCTCTCGAGCGATATGGTGTTTGCAATTGCGGTCCAGGGTGAAGCAGTCTGGTTTGGAACTTATGAAGGTGGGGCCACCCTCTATGACAAGGGAAAAAAGATTTATAAGCATTATACAACCAAAGGAGAACCGGTAGTCAAAGTGGATGATGGGGAGAGCATCCGCTGGAAGAACCATCTGGCCTACAATCATGTCTCTGTGATCACTCCGGATAAGGATCGTCTCTGGTTTGGCACCTATTTTTATGGGTTTGGGGGAGGGGGAATATCCTACTACCATCCCCAGAAGACTCCGCCATGGAAGACCTTTAACACGAATGATGGCCGCGCCAAAAAGGTCAATGCGATTGCGGTTGATGGGGAGTTTCTCTGGGTAGGTTCTGAAAAGGGGTTATCCCTTCTCGATAAGAAGACAGAGGGATGGAAGCAGTTTTTTTCGACCCGGGACGGTCTCTCGGGCAATTTTGTGAACTCCATTATGGTCGAACCTGAGTCCATCTGGATGGCCACCAGTGGAGGGATCAGCCGGCTTCAAAAAGCCAAGAGGGTCTGGAAGAATTATTCATTTAAAGAGGGGTTGACAGAGACTGAAATCAAGGCGTTGGCCAAGGTTGGTCAGAAGATATGGGCTGGGGGGGTGAGCGGTGGTCTCTTTGAATATGATGCCGTCTCAGACCAGTGGAAGAGACTGGAGACTCCAGATGCATTAAAGCATGGAGGGATCCAGTCCATAGCCGTGACCCAGGAGAAAGTGATCGTTTGCAGGGATAATGGAGTCAGCCTCTATGACCTTCCCAGTAGGCAGTGGGAGGTGTTGACCGCAGCGGATGGACTGCCGAGCAACAACGTTTTTTTTGCAGCCGAGGATAAGAATAGCATCTGGTTTGGGACAGATAGGGGGGCCTCAAGGTTGATATTGAATCCCTAATGCCATTTCGGATTTCGAATTGGGGAATGCGGAATAGTAAGCTTAAGACGTTTCTCATCAAAGATTTAGGAGGAATCATGGATCATTCCAAGAATCGGAAATTGACACGGAGGCAGTTTATCAAAGGAGCAGCGGTTGTAACAGCAGCCCCTTTGGTAGTAGATGCGCTCCCTTTTTACGGAACCTTGGCCCATGCTTCACTGGAAGCGGACCTCGTGATTGCTAAAACCGGATCGCCTACGAAACTCCTTCAGGCGGCGATGGCTCCCTTAGGAGGGATGGGACGATTTGTAAAAAAGGGACAGAGGGTGGTGATCAAGGCGAATATTGCCTGGGCCAGAACACCGGAGCAGGCCTGTACCAATAACCCAGAACTCCTCTCGGCCTTAATCAGAATGTGCTATGAGGCAGGGGCCAAGAGAGTGGCGGTGTGGGACCATACCTGCGACAATTACCAGTTTGCTTTTGCCCGCTCAGGCCTCAAAGAAGCCGGACAGAAGGCAGGCGCCGATGTTCTCTCCGGCCATGGGAGGAATGTCTACAGACAGGTGGAAATTCCAAAAGCGAAGAAACTGAAGACTGCAGAGATTCTGAGGGATGTGCTTGAGTCCGATGTCTTCATCAATTTTCCCATTCCCAAACAGCACTTTGCAACGGAGCTGACACTTGGGATGAAGAATCTGATGGGCATTGCGTGGGATATGGAGGTGATGCATAAGATTGATCTGCATCAATGCATCGCAGACCTCAATACGCTCCGAAAGCCGGATCTGGTGGTGGTGGATGCCATCCGCATTCTTACCACGAATGGTCCAAAGGGGCCAGGCAAGACCGAGGATCCTCTTGAGGTGATCGCCTCCACCGACATCATTGCTACGGATGCGTACTCTGCTTCGCTTTTTAAACATCCCAAGACCGGAAAACCCTTTAAGCCAGAAGAAATCAAGTTCATCAAGCTGGGTTATGATTTTGGTTTAGGGGAGATCGATCTCTCAAAAGTTCGAATCAAGAAAGTCAGTGCAACATGAAGAAGGCCCTCCCTTATCTGAGAAGAGGGGTGCAGATCCTTTCTTTTCTCTTCCTTTTATATCTGGTCATCAGAACTGCCTTCCCGCTGGAGATCATGATTCCGGTTGATCTCTATCTCCGTCTGGACCCTTTTATCGCTATTATTTCGATGTTGACCCACAAAGGTCTGATTGAGCGGATGCTTCCTGCCTTTGGTGTGCTTCTTGTTGTCATTGTTGCGGGAAACTTCTTCTGCGGTTGGTTCTGTCCCATGGGGGCGGTGATCGACTTTTTCGATCGTCTACTTTTTCGAGAGAAGAAACGAACCAAACCCATTGACGATCAGCCGCTCAAGAGATTTCGCTACGGGGTCTTTCTCTTTTCAGTCATCGCAGGGTTGATGGCTTTTCAGGTGATGTATCTGCTTGACCCTATCAGCTTGATCACCCGAACGATGGTGATTGCTTTCTATCCCCCAGCCATTTATCTCTTTAATCATCTCATCCCTCCGGTACAGGGGCTTCTCCCGAAAAATCCTTTCCTGATATCGAGTCTTCCCCTGCCTGTCTTTAAGGTCAACCTCTTTATCTTTCTCTTTTTTGTTGCCATACTGGCCCTCGGCGTCATCCGCAGGCGGTTCTGGTGTCGCTATCTCTGCCCATTGGGGACCCTCTTTTCGGTCTTCTCCCGGTTAAGACTGTTCAGAAGGGATGTCACAGAAGGATGCACCTCCTGTCAGAAATGTGTAAAGAGTTGTCCGGTGGGAGCCATTCCCTCAGAGACCCCCCGGGACTACCGGCAGCAGGATTGTATCTTCTGTTTTCAGTGTCTCGAATGTCCGCCAGAGGCTGTTTCCTTTCAGTTGCATCGGCCTCGCTGGAAGGCTGTGGATGGAGTGAACCTCTCAAGAAGATATGTCCTCGGCTCACTCGCCTTTGGCGGGCTTTCCGCCCTGATGATCAAGACCAATCCACTCCAGTCCGAAAGCGGTTTGAAGAACAATCGCTTGGTCCGTCCTCCCGGGTCTCTGCCAGAAAAAGAGTTTGTTGCCGTCTGCACGGGCTGCGGTGAATGTTTGAAGGTCTGTCCCAACAATGGACTTCAATCCACATTTTTAGAAGCGGGTCTGGCAGGCCTTTATACCCCCAGGCTGGTTTCCAGGATCGGATATTGCGAAGAGTTTTGCAATTTCTGCGGGAGGGTCTGTCCCACGGAAGCGATTCGGCCCCTCTCCATCGAAGAGAAACGACTCATCCAGATAGGGGTTGCCCATATTGACAAGACCCGATGCATTGCCTGGGATACGGATAAAATCTGTTTGGTCTGCAATGAACAATGCTCCTATCATGCGATCATCGGCGATGACAAGAAGCGGCCTATCGTGAAAGAGGAGAGGTGTACAGGCTGTGGCATTTGCGAAAATAAATGCCCGGTAGACGGAGAATCGGCCATCATCGTCTATTCCTCAGGCGTCCAGAAGAAGCTCAAACCCGAAAATTCGAATAATAACAAAAGTTAGAAAGAATAAATCCGAAGTTGATGAGAAGAGATACCCCTGGCCAACCACGAATGAACTCTATCTTCGGTATCACGACAAGGGATGGGGGAACTCCGGTCCATGATGAGAAGAAGCATGTTGAGTTCCTTATGCTCGAATCTGCCCAGGCCGGCTTAAGCTGGTCCACCCTCCTGATGAAAAGGGAGAATGATTGGAAAGCCTATGATCCGTTCGATCCGGTTAAGGGTTTAAAGTACAATGAGCGAAAGATTGGGGAATTATTATCGGATCCTCGAATCGTAAGGAATCGGAGAAAGATCGAAGTCTCCATCAATCATGCGAAATGTTTTCTTGCCGTTCAAAAAAAGTTCGGTAGATTTGACCGCCATATCTGGGGTTTTGTAAACCATGGGCCTGTCAATAACCGCTTAAGAACAATCTCCCACACGCCTGCCAGGACACCGCTCTCGGATCAGAGCAACAAGGATTTCATTCAACGGGGCTTCCGGTTCGTGGGCTCGACCCTCATCTATGCCCATCTTCAAGCCACCGGCATGGTCAATGATCATCTCATCACCTGTTTCAGATACGAAGAGCCTTGCTCCCCTTGCTTACAAGCTCTTGGATCCACTAAGGAAGAGGATTAGGAAAGGGGAGTAGAATAATTCCATGAGCTCTTTTAAACTCGTCTCCGATTTTAAGCCTAAAGGGGATCAGCCTCAGGCCATCGAAAAGTTGAGCGAGGCCGTCCTTAAGGGTGTTCCCCATCAAGTCCTTCTTGGCGTGACTGGTTCGGGCAAGACCTTTACCATGGCCAATGTAATCGAGAGGGTCCAAAAGCCGACCCTGGTCATCTCCCACAATAAGACCCTGGCCGCCCAGCTTTACGGCGAATTCAAAGAACTCTTTCCGGAGAATGCGGTTGAGTTTTTTGTCAGCTATTACGATTACTACCAGCCCGAAGCGTACATCCCCTCGACCGATACCTATATCGAAAAAGACACGCAGATCAACGAAGAGATCGATAAGATGAGGCATTCAGCGACCCGATCGCTTCTTGAGAGGAATGATGTGATCATTGTGGCCAGCGTCTCCTGCATCTATGGGCTTGGGTCGCCAGAAGCCTATCATGGAATGCTTCTCTATCTCGAAAAGGGGATGGCCAGGTCGAGAGAGGAGGTCCTCTCCAAGCTGGTGGAGATCCAGTATGAACGGAATGATTTTGATTTCCATCGTGGCACCTTTCGGGTCCGGGGCGATGTGATTGAGGTCTTTCCTGCCCATGAAGAATTTCATGCGATTCGAATTGAACTGATGGGAGATGAGATTGAAGCAATCTGGGAGATTGATCCATTACGGGGGAAACGTCTCCAGTCCCTTGAAAAAATACCTATCTATCCAGGGAGCCACTATGTCACGTTTCCAGACCGGATGAAGAGGGCCATAGAGACCATCCGGGAAGAACTTCAGGACAGACTCCGATGGTTTAAATCGCAGGGACAACTTCTCGAGGCTCAGCGTCTTGAACAGAGGACAAACTTCGATCTCGAGATGCTTCAGGAATTGGGTTACTGTCAGGGCATCGAGAACTACTCCCGACATCTCACCGGAAGGGAGCCCGGGCACCCCCCTCCGGTTCTGCTTGATTACTTTCCGAAAGATTTTCTCCTCTTCATTGATGAGAGCCATGTCACCATACCTCAATTGATCGGGATGTTCCGGGGAGACCGGGCACGGAAAGAGACCCTGGTCCATTACGGGTTCCGACTTCCTTCTGCGCTGGATAATCGGCCTTTGATGTTCGAGGAATTTGAAAAACGGATTCATCAGGCGATCTATGTTTCGGCGACTCCGGGCGATTACGAGATGAGGGTGAGTCGCGGAAACGTCGTAGAACAGATCATCCGGCCCACCGGGTTGAGCGATCCCAGGGTTGAGGTCAGACCCGCAAAGAACCAGGTGGATGATCTTTTATCTGAGATTCAGAAAAGGGTGAAAAATAAGGAGAGAGTGCTGGTGACCACGTTGACCAAACGGATGGCAGAAGATTTGACCGAGTATTACGCAGATTTGGGTATTCGGGTAAAGTATCTTCACTCTGATATTGATACCCTTGAGCGGGTCGAGATCATCCGTGAGTTGCGGCTGGGAAAGTTCGATGTTTTGATTGGCATCAATCTTCTGAGGGAGGGGCTCGATCTTCCAGAGGTCGCTTTGGTGGCCATCCTCGATGCGGATAAAGAAGGTTTTCTTCGCTCAGAAAAGTCTTTGATCCAGACCTTTGGCCGTGCCGCACGGAATATCCGTGGTCAGGTGATCCTATATGCGGATAAGATGACCGGAGCGATGGATCAGGCCATCCTGGAGACGAACCGGAGAAGAAAGATACAGGAAGAGTTTAACCGGGCAAACGGGATCACTCCCCAAAGCGTGAAGAAGGCTGTGAAGAATATACTGGCCTCCATTTACGAAGCAGACTATTTCACCGTTCCTGCTGTTACGGATGTGAAAGAGGAGTATGTCTCCATTCAAGAGATTCCCTCAATGATTCAGAGGCTGAAGAAGGAGATGAAGGAAGCTGCCTCCCAGCTCGAATTTGAGCGGGCTGCTGAACTCCGGGATAAGATCCAAAGACTTGAAGAAATGGAGTTGAGGATGAGGTAATATATTTTCTTGACTTCATGATCAAGAGTTGCCATGGATTGAAGATTACAATAAGATATTTTACCTTTATCTCCAGGAACGTAGAGGTAGCCGGCAGATATATGCAGGACTGCGGCAGGATGCTGATTGCCAAATGTAACAAATGAAAGGGTCGAACATGGACGAGAAAAAAGACAAGATGTCATACGAAGAGTTCCACAAGGCAGCGTCAGATTACGGCGAAGACAAAGGACACGATTTTCTCACTGACCCTGCTGCTGTTGCAAAGGCTCAGAAGGAAGCAGAAGGTGAGCAGGCGGTGAGCCACGGGGATATGCTCCGTTTGACTCGGGAAAAGCGCGGGTTTTCTCTTGATGAGCTGGCTGCCAGAACCGGCATTCCCCGAGACGCGTTGGTCCAGCTTGAGGCAGGCGAGTCCATGTTGCCTCTGGGGCAAGTCATCAAGCTCAGCAAAGCCCTTTCTCTTCGTATGTCGGATGTCATATCTCCAGGGAAAGAGTCATTCACCATCGTGAAATCGAATCAACGCCAGAGTTTTTCTCGTTTTGGAAAAGCGAGAGAAGCCAGCTATGGCTACGAATACGAATCCCTGGCTGCCCAGAAGAAAGATCGGACGATGGAGCCATTTATTGTTACGCTCCATCCCTCTGAAGCCGAAGAGCCTTCTTCCCACGACGGACAGGAGTTTATCTATGTCCTGGAAGGGGAGATGGAGGTCTTCATAGAAGGCACCCGAGATATCCTAAAACCAGGCGACACTGTCTACTACGATTCCACGAACATGCATCTGGTGAAAGCCCACGGAGGTAAGCCCGCTAAGATCCTCGCCGTGCTTACCGGCTGAAGGAGACCCTAAAATACTTTCCCTCCATTCAAGAATTTAACGCATCATCCTTTTCTCTTCCCAAAAGGGAGACATTGGTCCCCCTTTTGGGGCAATTGCATTTTTTGCATATTCTGAGATAATTATAAAAAAGATGGATACTTTAATTCAAAAAATTGAACACCTACCGGCCCATCCCGGCGTTTACCTATTTAAGGACAAGAGGGGAACCATCCTTTATGTGGGGAAGGCAGGGAATATCAAACATCGGGTGGGTTCCTATTTTCAGAGAGATGGAGAGAAAGATGCAAAGACTTTGGCGATGTTAGAAAAGGTCGAATCGATTGAGACGATCGTTACCGATACGGAGAAAGAAGCCCTCATCCTCGAAGACAATCTCATCAAGGAACATCACCCCCGATACAACATCCGACTGAGAGATGATAAACGGTATCCGTGCTTGAGGCTCTCCGTGGAGGAAGAATTTCCGACACTGAAAATCGTTCGGAAGATCGGGAAAGGTCCGTCCCTCTATTTCGGGCCTTATCCATCGGCCACCTCCCTTAAAGAGACCTTAAAGTTGATCCGGCGTCTTTTTCCCATCCGAACCTGCCCGGACACCAAATTCTCAAACCGGCTGAGACCTTGCATCAATTATGAGATGGGCCGGTGCTTGGGACCCTGTTGCGGAAAGGCCGATTCAGACCAATACCGGCAAACGATCCAGCAGATCAAGATGTTTCTTGAGGGAAGGAACCAGGATCTCCTCAAAGACCTGAAGCGAAAGATGGAGGAAGAGTCAGAGAATCTACGTTTCGAATCGGCGGCGAGGATCCGGAATCAGATCAGACATATCGAACATGTCATTGAAAAGCAGAAGATCGTTTCTCACGATTTTCTCGACCAGGATGTCATTGGTTTTCACCGCGATGAGCAGACGGTGGTCATCTATCCGCTCTTGATCAGAGCAGGAAAACTTCTCGATGGGCGTGGGTTTGTTTTTTCTGGAGCAATCCTGCCTGACGAGGAACTTCTCTTCTCTTTTATTCATCAGTTTTACCGTGAGGGCAAATTTATCCCCAAACAGATTCTGATACCAAAACCAATTCCCGAACAGGATTCTGAAGCGCAGCGATTAACCGATTTGAGGGGAAAGAAGGTGACCCTCTTCGTTCCGCGAAAGGGTGAAAAGAAGAAGCTTCTGCAATTGGCCTGTGAAAATGCAAGAAAGTATCAGATTGACAGGTCTGAAATTGAAAAGAATGAGGAGGATCTACTTGAAGTCATGAAAAAGCAACTCCACCTGACAAAGATTCCACGGAGGATCGAAGCCTTTGACATTTCAAGCCTTCAGGGCGGATATGCGGTGGGGGCCATGGTAACTTTCGATGACGGAAGACCGAATAAAAACCGATACCGTCATTTCAAAATTAAGACCATTGACGGAGCAGATGATTATGGCATGATGTATGAGGTGCTGTCGAGACGGTTTCAAAGGGCTGTTCAGGAGAATGACTTTCCAGATATGGTTTTATTAGACGGAGGCAAAGGACAGCTCCATGTGGCGCAGGAGGTATTTAAAGAACTGCAGATCAAGGGCGTTGATCTTGTCAGCCTGGCCAAGGGAAAGGCAGGGCGGCGACAAAAATCCTTTACACCGGAGAAAACCAAAGAGAAGGTGTTTCTTCCCCTGATCAAAGAGCCGTTACGATTTATGAGGAACTCTCCCGTCCTTCACCTTCTCGACCAAATCCGCGACGAGGCCCACCGTTTTGCCATCACCTACCATAAAAAGGTGAGAAAGAAGGGGACGATTCGGTCTATTCTGGATGAGATTCCTGGCATTGGGAAAGTCCGACAACGAGAGCTACTCCATTTTTTTGGCAGCCCGAAGAAGATTCAAGAAGCCTCCATCGAGGCATTGGCGAACCTTCCCCACATGACGTTTAAGTCAGCCCGAGCCGTTTATCATTTTTTTCACTCCGATCCAAGTGCTCAGTGATTCCGTAATTAGAATTTTTTAGTCCCACGTTTCAGCATCATTTCAATCGTTTAGAATCAGACCGTTACGTTTGAGCAAATTCGCATTTAAGAAAAAGCTTGACTTTTAGGAAGGAGGTGGTTTGATGAGACACCGAGGGCAGTTTAGCCGCTCTGAGCGTGTCGTTCGATCCCGGCTCGCTAAGCTCGTTCACGACCAACCCTTTCTGTGCGGGAGCTTGGTCTCACTGAGGCAGGTCTGTGGCAAAGAAGGATGTAAAGGTCTTCGATTTCGGCCATAGGGTCAGGGCGCTTCGTGACCGACGTCAGCGGCCGAGGATTCCGACCTCAGCCATTTGGATGAGTGCCTTTGCGATGTTTACGATGCGCCGGGGCAGTCTCAATGGGATTGAATCGGAACTTCGCGTTGCCAAACGGCTGGATGGCATAGTGGGATTGAGCAAGCCGAGTGCCGATCGAATCGAGGATGTGTTTTGCCTGATCCCATCAGAGGATCTTCGGGCCATGCTCTGCGGGATCAATCATCGACTGGGTCGCAACAAGGTCTTTAATAAGGGGGGGCGGTGGCGGTTTGTGGTGCTCGATGGAGATGAATTTTTTTCCCTCTCGAAGTCGGTGTTGTGAGGCGTGCTCGAAGCGAAAGGTCAAGGTCCATGGTCGTGAAGAGATCGAATATTACCACCGAGGCGTGATCTGTCATTTGATCGGATTCGATATCGCTGTCCCCCTGGATGTAGAGATGCTTCGGCCTAGAGAGGGCGAGATCACGGCAGCCAAACGGCTCTTAGAGCGTGGATTGCTCCATTATGGACGGTTCTTTGATGCGGTGGTTGGAGATGCCCTCTACTTAGAAGCCCCGTTCTTTCACTTCTGCATCAACCATGGAAAGCATGTCATTGCTGTGATCAAGGGGGATCAGAGAGCCTTGCTTCAAGATGCGCAAGGCTTGTTTGCTCAGAGGAAACCGGGGCTTTGGGACGACCCCAGACGACTCACAGAGTTTTGGGATGAAGAAGGCTTTGGTTCTGCCGAGGGGGTCAAAGCACGTCTGCGTGTGCTCCATGCCCATGAAACGGTCACCAGGCGACGACGCATCGCCAAACAATGGCTTGAAGACATTGAAGAGCATGATTGGTGGTGGGCAACCACTTTTCGTTTCTCCCAACTCCCCAGCCGTCAACTCTGGGAGATGGGCCATCGCCGATGGGATGTGGAAAATGATGCCTTCAATACCCTCTCTACACACTGGGCTCTCGATCACTGCTTTAAACATGAACCGACGGCCATTACGAACGTTGTCCTGACCCTCTTTATTGCCTTTGTCTTATTACAGAGCTTCTATCTCCGAAACCTCAAACCTCCATGCCGGGCCCGCTTCACTTTGATCGCTCTCGCCAACGAGTTGCACCTCGGTCTCATCCTGAGGATCTTTCGTGCCCCTTGGCTCGATCGAGGAGGATAGTTCTCCCCTCCCCCACCTTCTCTTATCAAACGCTCACCCCTTACAGAAGCCTTCGAAAAAAGGTTCCCAGGGGAGATTTGCCTAAGACCCTCCTGGAACCCAAAAACCGCTATCGAAAATCCTCTAACTTTATCCCTCCACTCCACTCTCAGCGGCTCTCTTATTAAAAACAACGGGTTATCCTGCCCACCCCCATCCGTTAAGACCCCGAATTACGGAATCGCTGAATTTTCCCTTGAGTCCCTCTTCAAACTGGCCTATATTGATAACTATGAAGAACCCTATGATCACAGAATTCCATATCTCTCGGAAGGCACGCAACCTCTACCATTTTGACGAATCCTTCTTCACCTCCAGCGGGAATGTTATCTTTCCTAACTTTCGTGCAGTCCGATTATTCGCTCAGAGGATAAATGAAAGGAAGGACCTGATCCGATTTCCAGAGCAGGCCATCCAACCTGGCCAGCTTAACGCCATGGGGCTCATCGATGAGATTCTCCACTACATCATCGCCCTCTACAGGAACGAGAAGAACCCTCAGACGATGGCACAGGCACTCGAATGGCTTTATGAAAAGATCGGAAAAATAGGTGTTGACGAAGCTTTGTTGACATTCGCACATCATTTTCCGTCCGTAGCACTCTATCGAGGCGAGATCGAACTCGAAAGCTACTTAGAAGGAGACACGGAAGGAGTACCCAATCGTCAGATCATCCTCGAAGAGATGCTCATGCTCTGGCTTGCCAATAAGAATCCGGCCTTCTCTCCGTTTATCGAGCTTTTTAATCATGCCAGTCTCGAACAAGAAACTTCTTATAATCATATTATCCAACAACTATATTCTTTCTTCACAACCCAGCCTTTTTTCGGTCCTGACCAGCAAAACCTGATCGATATGCTTCGCAGCCCTGCCATTGCTGTTCCCCACTCCCTCTCCGGACAACTCGAATATATCAGGGACAGATGGGGAGCCTTATTGGGAAGGTATCTCTCTCTTCTCTTGAGTAGCCTGGACCTCATCAAAGAGGAAGAAGTGGCGCAGATGCGAAGAATGGCATTATGGGAAAAAACCCTTACGCCTGTCTATGAATTTACTGGAATGGAGGGAGAGCCAGAACGTTTCAGCCCGGATCTCGAATGGATGCCAAGATTGGTGCTACTGGCAAAAAATATCTATGTGTGGCTTCACCAGCTTTCAAGAAAGTATCAGCGCTCCATCTACCGACTCGACCAGATCCCTGATGAAGAGCTGGATCGTTTGGCCGATTGGGGTTTCACTGGACTCTGGCTCATCGGCCTTTGGGAAAGGAGCCTTGCCTCAAAAAGAATAAAGGAGCTTATGGGAAATCCGGATGCGGTGGCCTCTGCTTACTCCCTTTTCGATTATCAAATCGCAGGTGACCTGGGAGGCGAAGAAGCCTTCCAAAACCTGAAAGACCGCGCATGGAGCCGTGGAATCCGTCTGGCAAGCGATATGGTTCCCAACCATGTAGGCATTGATTCGAAGTGGGTTATTGAACATCCGGATTGGTTCATTTCGTCAGAGGAGAGCCCATTCCCTGCCTATCGTTTTAGCGGGCCGGACCTCTCCTGGCATGGAGAGGTGGGAATCTATCTCGAAGATCACTACTTCGATAAGAGCGATGCCGCTGTAGTTTTTAAAAGGGTGGATCGGAGATTCGGAGGGGAACGATACATCTACCATGGAAACGATGGCACCCGGATGCCCTGGAACGATACGGCCCAGCTCAATTTCTTGAAAGAAGAGGTTCGTGAGGCCGTCATTCAGACCATCCTCCATGTGGCTAAAAAATTTCCAATTATCCGCTTTGATGCGGCTATGACTCTGACCAAAAGGCATTATCAGCGCCTCTGGTTCCCAGAACCGGGAACGGGCGGAGCCATTCCTTCACGCTCAGAATATGGAATGACCAAAGCAGAATTTCATCGCCACATGCCTGAAGAATTCTGGCGTCAGGTTGTGGACCGTGTGGCTCAAGAATTACCCGACACTCTGCTCCTCGCCGAAGCCTTCTGGCTGCTCGAAGGTTACTTTGTCCGAACACTCGGAATGCACCGGGTTTATAACAGCGCCTTCATGAATATGTTGAAGGATGAAGAAAATGCCAACTACCGTTCGGTGATGAAGAACACGCTGGAGTTCAATCCAGAGGTCCTTAAGCGTTTTGTCAACTTTATGAGCAATCCGGATGAGGAAACCGCTGTAGCTCAGTTCGAAAAGGGGGACAAATATTTTGGCATCTGCACAATGATGGTGACCCTGCCCGGACTTCCTATGTTCGCCCATGGTCAGATCGAGGGATTGACCGAAAAGTACGGGATGGAATACCGCTATGCTAAATTGGGTGAAAATCCTGACCCTCATCTGATCCAGCGACACGAACGGGAAATCTTTCCCTTAATGAAGCGCCGCCATCTCTTCTCAGATGTAAAGGAATTTTTGCTCTACGACTTTTTCACTCCGGAGGGATATGTCAATGAAGATGTCTTCGCCTATTCCAACCGCTTCGGAGATGAGCGCGTTCTTGTAATCTACCATAATAAGTACGCTTCTGCCCATGGATGGATTCGGACTTCGGTGGCTTACTCCATAGGAGAAGGAGAGACCCGGCAATTGATTCAGAGGCAGTTGGGAGAAGGGCTCGGATTGCAAGATAACCCAAATACCTTCTGTCTCTTTCGAGATCATGTGAGTGGTCTCCAATATATCCGAAATAGCAAGGAGTTGTGTGAGAAAGGTCTCTATGTTGAATTAGGTGCCTATCAATACCATGTATTCCTCGACTTTCGTGAGGTTCAGGATAACCAATGGCATCACTACGAACAGTTAAATCAACTCCTCAGTGGAAAAGGAGTATTTGATATTCAGGAGGCTCTGATAGAGATCCTCTTGCCTCCGCTTCATAACGCATTTAGGGAGCTGGTCAATGCAGATACATTCCGCCATTTGAAGGAGGCTCGAATTTCAAAAACGAATGAGCCTCTGGATAAGAACTTGGTTGATGAAGTAGAAGGCAAGGTCATTAACTTTTTGAATCAGGCAAAAACCCTTTCGGGTAGGAGAGAGGATGAGCCTTCTCTTGCCAGAGAGATCAAACAGAAGCTGGAAGCTATTCTCTATCTGCCTGCCATCACCAGCCGATTCCAGGTGTTCCAACCCAGAGGGGTCAGAGCGGTAGCAGAACATCTCCATCAGAAACTGACCGATGGCACTTCTTCCTGGGAAACCCTCTTTGCATGGTTGCTCGTACATCCAATAGGTAAGATGGTCAATTTAGAGGGCTCTTCCGAACAGAGTCGTCACTGGATCATGAGCTGGAGACTCGATCATATCCTCGTCCAGGCTCTCATGGATTCAGGCCTGGATGAAAAGGCCGCCTGGAAATCGGTGACACTCATCCAAATTCTCATCCGTTATCAAAGATGGTTTGAGGAGGAAACTGTCTATCGGGTCATAGAGAATCTTTTAAACGATACTGAAGTCCAGCAGTTTTTAGGGGTGAACCAATATGAGAATATTCTCTGGTTCAATAAGGAAGCCTTTGAGGAGTTACTCTGGTGGATGATGCTCACTGCAGCAGTAGAAATCGGCTTTGATCCACTTCGTCCTGCCAAAGATGTCGTCAAAGGATTGGAGAGATGCTGGTCTATAATCAAAACACTTGACGAGGCTAAAAGGCAATCGGGCTACCAACTCGAGAAATTACTTTCCGCTTTACCCCGTTAGAAGGCTTCGCTACTTGCCCCATGTGAAGCTTGGCTTCTATTGGGGGGTGAATCTTCCCGTTAAAAGGGCGAAGCTCTTCTAACAGGGTTTACCCGGATAGGTCAGATACAAGCTGAAAGAACTTATTATTTTGCTCCTCATCCGCTCCTATCCCGTTCTTTGGCTCTTCAGGTAGTCTTTCCAGAAGGGAGAGATATCTCTCAACTTTTGGATGATGGGAGGAAGGTGCTCGATGATATAGTCCATCTCCTCTTTGGTATTATAGATCGAGAGGCTGAAACGAACAGATCCATGGGCAGCTGTAAAAGGAACACCCATCGCTCTGAGCACATGGGAAGGTTCGAGCGAGCCCGAGGTACAGGCCGAACCTGAAGAGGCACAGATCCCGAGATCGGATAGCAAAAGAAGGATCGACTCACCCTCCACATATTCGAAACTGACGCTCAATGTATTGGGCAGGCGACTCCTTCGATCTCCATTGATTAAGGTATTTGGGATCTTCTCTAAAATCTTTGCCTCCAGATAGTCTCTTAATGCCCTGACTCTTGTATTTTCCTCTTCGAGATGCTTCTTGGCTAATTCGCAAGCCTCTCCAAGCCCGATGATATAGGGAACATTCTCAGTCCCGCCTCTTCTTCCTTTTTCCTGATGGCCACCAATCATAAAAGGCGAAAATTTCGTTCCTTTCCGAATATAGAGAACTCCGATGCCTTTGGGTGCATGGAGTTTATGGCCCGAGAGGGAGAGCATGTCCACAGTCGATCTCTTCATGTTCAGAGGGATTTTCCCTGCGGCTTGGACCGCATCCGTATGAAAGGGGACTCCTTGTGACTTCACGATTTGACCGATCTCTTCAATGGGAAAGATCACTCCGGTCTCATTGTTGGCGTACATCACTGAAACAAGAACCGTTTCTTCAGTGATGGATTCTTTCAATTGATCCATATCCAAATGGCCTTCCCGGTCCACAGAGATCTCTGTTGTCCGATACCCCTTTCGATTCAAATGGGCGACGACATTCATGACTGCCGGGTGTTCTACTCGAGAGGTGATGAAGTGGCGCTTTTCAGGGTAGGAATCCAGTGTCCCAAAGATGGCTGCATTATCGCTTTCTGTCCCACAGCTCGTGAAAACGATTTCCGATGGTTCAGCACCTAAAAAATCCGCCACCTTCTCTCTGGCCTCATTGATCTTTTTCTGCACCTGTCCTCCAAAAAAATGCATGCTGGAGGGATTTCCATAAAACTCTGAGAAGTAAGGCAACATTGCCTCTACCACTTCTGGAGCCACCTGGGTCGTCGCATTGTTATCTACATAAACAGTCTTCACGATCTGACCTCCTCCACGACGATATCCTCGCTGACGAACTCTTTCAATTTTGACTCAACATACTGTTTCAATGTAAACTCTGAACTGGGGCAAAAAGAACATTTCCCCCTTAAGGCCACATAAACCTTACTGCCGTCCACATCGATCAGGTCAATATCTCCTCCATCTGCCTTCAAAGCAGGAACGATCTCTCTTCCCAATGTCTCTTCGATCAGTTTGATCTTCTGGATATTTGTCAGTTTTCGCTTCTCAGGTTTTGGAGTTAACCCTTCTTTCGCCATTTCTTCTCTCACTTTGCCAATAATGGCTTCAATCTTTGGACGGCATTGGGCACATCCACCGCCCGCCTTTGTGTAGTAGGTGACCTGGTCTACGGTCTTGAGGTCGTTCTCCCGAATTGCTTTGATGATCTCTCGATCCGTTACACCGAAACATTTACAAACGATTTCAAAATCTTCTTTGACAGCTTTCTGCCCTCGGTAATGAGCGATTGCTGACTCCAGCGCTTCTCTCCCCATCACTGAACAGTGCATCTTCTCTTCGGGCAGTCCTCCCAAATAGTTAGCAATATCTTGATTCGTAATCTTCTCGGCTTCTTCAAGACTCATCCCTTTGATCATCTCTGTAAGGGCAGATGAGGAGGCAATGGCACTGGCACAACCAAATGTTTTGAATTTGACATCTTTGATTCGTCTATTTTCATCCAATTTGAAGGTAAGTCTTAATGCATCTCCGCAAGCCAGAGATCCCACTTCACCGACTCCATCCGGATCCTCGATCTCGCCCACATTCCTTGGATTCAGAAAGTGATCCTTAACTTTCTCCGTATAATCCCACATAAAAGAACCTCCATAGTCATTTAATTATAAATTTAATCCTTTCATACCGTCAACTCTTTTCAAAAATTGACCTTGAACGTCATTGAAAACTGAAATTTCATAATCGACCTAAAATCAAAATCAAGAAATGAGTATAGGCAACCTCTATAATTTTCGGTTCGTCACTCCGATGAATCCTCGACCATGTCCTGGATAGGCACCGGACCCAATCATATCAGTAGGTTTTCGATTCCGGATGGAATTTATTCCTTACTTGATATGGGGCTGGAATCACATTTTTAGAGGTAGGCCTTTAGGATGAAGTGATTTCTGAAAAAGGCCACAAATCTTTTATCAAGGAGCGAAAAGCAGTTTTTCAGAGTTCTCATGAATATAAAAAAAATCATGATGAATAATTATTTTATACATAAAAACCTGTATTATTTCAATAAATTCCAAAAATAAATTGTATCAAACTCAACCATTATGCATAAAAAAATAATATATGTCTTAAGAAAAAGGAGTCTTATCTGGCGTTGACCTTTAGCTAAAAATAATAATAAATTTCAATTGTTATGAAATTTATTTATAAAAATGTTAACGTTGGCATTTAGTATGCAGAATAAAGGGTGAAACAAACAAAAATCCGAAAAAAGGAGGACCTAATCATGGAAAAGAGAAAGATGCTTAAGGCAGGAATGATGGGAGCTGTGATGACGCTTCTGGCCACTCCAGCGTTTGCTCGTACCATCGAGTTGAAAGAAGCAGGCCCAGCACTCTGGGTCTTCGTGGCCATTGGTGCACTGGTCGTTCTTCTCCAAATGGTCCCGGCCGCCATCCTCTTTTTCAGCTTCATTGGAACAACGGTCTCTACGGTTTTAAAGAAAGAAAAGAGAGCCACAGAAGAGGTTATGGTTCCGGCTCCAGAGCCTGTCGTTGTGAAGAGGTAACGATTTCCTCAGGAATGGTTCTCTTCTTACAAGCATGAAACAGGGATTCGCTTAAAACCTAATGAGCATCATTTAACCAAATGAGAGGGGGGATGATCAATGTTTAAGATAATCGCTTCAAATGTGGTGGGACTTATTATCCTGATGTGTATCCTGGCAGCCATGGTTTCCATCGCAGTCATGCAGGTTGTCAGGACTGTTGAAGAAATTGGACCGAGCATCTATGTCGTGGGAGGTGCCGTTGTTGTGGTGGGGGCGATAATCCCCATTATGCTCATCATCCTGGTGAGACATTTAAAAAGATTGAGTTAAACTTGTATCGAATCGAAATCGGCTCCAGATTGACCATTCATCATCCCTCTCCTTAATAAAAAGAGCAGGATAGCGGAATCCCTGCTCTTTTTTATTCCGTGATCGAAAATCTCTTTTTAAAACTTTTTGATGACCGCCAGTCGGGTTCGTTCTCTCCGACAAAAAATTCATCTGTTCTTAAAATTTGGGAAACTCATAGAACCTTATCCCATACTCTCCCATTCAAAGGACCGAATGGATACCAATATCTATTTAATCTTCTTCAATTTTTGAAGTAGATCGACTGCATTTTCAATATCCCCTCTGGCTTTTGGATGTTGGGGATCGAAAACAAGAGCTGTTTCCCATTCTTTGATGGCCTTTTCAAGTTGCTCATCGACAAAGTATTTAACTCCTGCCAGATAATGCGATTCAGCAAGCTGCTTATTAACAAAGGTTATCAGCTCATTAACCTCTTTGGGTTTGGGTTCAACACGGTTCAACATCTCGAGGGCCTCTTTATATCTTTTCCTCTGGCTAAGCGTTCTCCCCAACTGATAACATGATTCGTTCATTAAATTGCGAGCTTCTTTATTGACAGGATCGTACCCTAAAATATTTTCCGAGATGGAGATTGTCTCTTGAAAGATTGTCAAGCATTTAGTTGAAATTTTCGAGATTGTCAAGCATTTAGTTGAAATTTTCTGTGGCTCCCTGGTGCACCCATCTTCAAATATCCCTATGCCGCTTTA
>OGCL01001017.1_pt1 | contig 26175 bp, 23 predicted proteins | sample 1570041 | NCBI WGS metagenome assembly OGCL01 (sample SAMN06266162, study PRJEB24511) | hot springs metagenome | isolation source: Hot spring water | place: South Africa: Limpopo | collected 2015-06-22 | reverse complement strand
TCATTTTTGTCTGAAAAATAAGGTGACTCTTCAGCAGAGATAAAGGTCAATTGGAGATGAGAATTTATATTACGAATTGTTCAGAGAAGAAGGATGATTCATACCTTGAGGCACGGCTTTTCCACCAATCTTCTCGAAAATGGCTATGATATCAAAACGATTCAGGAAGTGTTAGGACACAGGAATCTTCAGATCACCATGATCTATACCCATGTAGCTGAAAAGAATGTGCTTGGGGTGAGAAGTCCACTGGATAAGTAGTAATTGAAGGAGAAAAAATGGCTCAGATGTTTCACGTGAAACATTTTACCACTCCTCTCCCCTCTTCTCCATAAAAATATCGGACCGTTATTTACCGATACAGAATTGGCTAAAGATGCGGTTGAGGACTTCCTCGGTTGTGGTTTCGCCCACCAATTCTTTAAGATTTTCAAGGGCTGAACGAATTTCAAACGTAATAAATTCGAAAGAGCTCCCCTCTTCCAATAACCTTAGAACCTCTGAAAGATTGTCCTTTATCTGTTCAAGGATCACTTTATGTCGGATGTTGGTAACAATCAAATGCTCGGGGGATGTCCGGACCTTCTGGTGAAGCAGAACTTGTTGGATCGACTTTTTCAATTCCTCAATTCCTTCGCCCTTTAATGCCGATATTGGTACGATAGATTGGTTTGGAAATCTTCTTTGTATCTCTTCTAATTTGACTCTCTGGATCAGATCCTTCTTATTCAATACCAGGATCTTCTTTTTCGCATCTACCTCCTGGAATATGGCTTCATCGTCCTCATCCAAGACTCGGCTTCCATCAATGATCAACAGGACTAAGTCTGCATCAGAAACCCGTTCTTTTGCCCTTCTCACTCCCTCCTGCTCGATAGAATCAAAGGCCCTTCTTAGACCCGCTGTGTCCATTAGGCGAATCGGGATCCCATAGATATTGATGACCTCTTCAATCACGTCTCGGGTCGTGCCTGGAATTGGTGTGACGATGGCTCTATCCTGTTTCAATAATGTATTGAGTAAGCTTGATTTTCCCACATTGGTCTTACCTGCTATGGCTACAGAAACCCCTTCCCTGAATACCCTCCCCATCTCGTAGGTGGAGATCCAATCTCCCAATTTTTGTATCTGTCGATGAAGGTCCTCTTTCATCTCAGAAAGAGGAATGGCTTCGATCTCTTCTTCTGGAAAGTCGATGTGCGCCTCCAAAAAGGCGAGAGGCTGGATCAATTTTTCTCTTAGCAATTCCATCTCATGGTAGAGGTTACCTCTCAATTGCTGATTGGCGATCTCAAGGTTTTCCTGAGTCTTTGCCTTGATGAGGTCGATGACTGCTTCTGCTTGAGTGAGGTCGATCCGGCCATGTAAAAATGCCCTTTTGGTAAACTCTCCTGGTTGGGCTATTCTCGCCCCTTCAGCCAGTACCAATTCCAGTACCTTCTGCAAAAGAAGGTATCCACCATGGCAATGAATTTCTAAGATGTCCTCCCTTGTATAGGTTTTTGGCGCTCTCATAAGGACGACAAGGACTTCATCGATTGGGCGGCCATTTTTGGGATGGATGAGATAACCGTAATAAAAATGATGTGAAACAAAATCTACTATTTCTGCCTTTGGTTTAAACAGTTTCTTTAAGATGGGTTCTGCCAAGGAACCGCTGATTCTGACAATCCCAATCCCGCTTTCTCCAAAAGGAGTCGAGATGGCGGCTATAGTATCTTCTGCTTGTTTTGGGATTTCTTGTAAGGAATCGACTCTTACTTGATTCAAGAGGCCTTTCTCGTAGGAATGATTCTAATTTTTTTCATCTGCCCTTCCCCAAGGCTCTCTGTAGTCAGGGAAGGGTCTTCTTTTAGAGCCAAATGGATGATTCTTCTATCATGAGGGTTGAAAGGCCCAATCTTAATTGGTTTACTTGTTCTTTTAACCCTTTTTCCAAGCCGGGCAGCCATCTCTTTTAAAGAATCTGCCCTTCTCTCTTTATATTGGTTGATATCAATAAAGATCCTCATCCCTTCTTTAACCTGCTTGTTCATCATTCTGTTAAAGAGAAATTGTAACGCCTCAAGGGTGCGACCGTGCTTACCGATCAGGACATCTTCTTTTTGACTGGAAATGTTGAGATAAAGTTCTTCTCCGATTAAAGAGGCTTCGACATCAGCCTTCATTCCCATTAATCTCAAAAGCTCTTTCATCAAATTTAAAGCAATCTCGATCTTTTCGTCTTTCAATGGCATATCCTCATTGCTTTTTGTTCATATAGTATTGATGAGCAATGGACAAGACGTTGGTAACCATCCAATATAAGACCAGTCCAGATGGAAAATTGAGAAATAGAAAAGTGAACATGATTGGCATCAGCATAAAAATCTTTGCCTGTGCAGGGTCTGCAGCAGTAGGGGTCATCTTCTGCTGGATAACCATGGTGGCACCCATGATAATTGGAGTCACATAGATGGGGTCTTTTGCAGAGAGGTCCATGACCCAGAGTATAAATGGGGCATGTCTCATCTCGATTGAATTTTGAAGTGCATTATATAGGGCGATAAAGACAGGGATCTGGATTAACATAGGCAAACAGCCGCTCATCGGGTTGATCTTTCTCCTCTTGTAGAGGAGCATGATCTCCTGCTGGAGTCTTGCCTTATCGTTTTTGTACTGCTCCTTGAGCCGATTCATTTCGGGCTGGACCTTCTGCATCTCCTTCATTGATTTCATACTAATCTGAGTTAGCGGGAGAAAGATGATTTTAATCAGGATACTAAGAATAATGATATCCAACCCGAAATTTTTTGTAACGGTATGGGTTAACTTGAGAAACCAGAGAAGGGGTTTGGCGACAATGGTAAAGAATCCAAAATCAATCAATCCCTCTGCTCCTACATTCAACTCTTTTAGGGAATCTTCAGTCTTTGGACCGAGGTAGACCCTATAATTTTTACGGATAACCCCTTGAGCAGGCACGGTTGTAGGAGAAGCGATTAATTGACCCTTTAATAGGTTCTTCTCATATCCTTTTAAAGTTAAAAGAATATCATTTTCAGAAGAGGGGGGGATCAGAAGCACAGCAAAATACTCTCCCTCAAAGGCATACCATTTGATAGGTCCCTGATCCGATGACTCAAAAGGCTCGATCCTCTTCTTTGGAGCCCCACACCCTGGAGTACAACCAGAAGAACTTACCCCCCCAAGATCTTTCCTTTCTAACTTCTGATCTTTTAAAAAGGCATATTTTAACCCAATATCTTTATTACCATGGTCTGCAAAATTCTCAAGTTCCACACGCCCTATCCATTCGAGTCCAATTTGTGTGGAGAGCTCGTTTTTGCTCGTATTTTCTAAGGTGACTTCGATATCGATCGTATTTTTATTTGACAAAAATACATATTTCTTTAATAATTTCAATCCATTAGATAATTTTTTTGAATAAATTATCTCTCCTTTATCTCCAGCTTTCAATAGGAGTTTCTCTTTGTCAACCTCCCATCCAATACCATCAGAAGGATAGGTCTGGATGATCAGCCCCAATGGAAAGCCTTCATCTTCCTTTGTATTTACAAGATCGAGAGGTTCTGGCTTTTTAGGTTTTTCAATCTTGCCACCGAAAAGCTCCTGAAAGAACTGCGTAAGTTTAATCGTAAGAGAGGATTCTTCTACTCGATCTTCATAATGCTTCAGCTTAAAATGTTTTAACCTTGCGTCTTCATTGGTAAAAACAGCAATATAATTACTCGTTTCTACAACTGTTTCTTTTTTAATAAACGATTTTGTTTTTTGGACGGGTCTCTCTTCTATTACAGGTTTGATTTCCTTCTTCTCTATCGGTGCAATTGCTTCTTTTTTAACCTCCCTCTTGGGTTGCTCGACTGGTGGCGGAGGAAAGAATTTTGATTGGATGATTCCCCAGAAGAAAATAACTAAAAACGTTAATACGATTGCCAATAAAGCCCTTTTATCCATCATGGATTCTTCTTATCTTCCTTCCTATAGATTTTTATTGACTTCCTCAACAGGATCATACCCGCCAGGATGAAAGGGATGACATCGGATAATCCTCTTCATAGAAAGCCAGCCCCCTTTTGCCACTCCAAATCTCTCAATGGATTCTATCGCATAAGAAGAGCAGGAGGGATAAAAACGACAGCAGGGTCCAAAACTGAGCGATAAGGTGTGCTGATACATATGGATCAAGAAGAGCAGACCCTTTTTTAAGACTTCAATGAGATTTTGCCCGATCATTCCAGACCTTCCCAAACACAGTCCAATCAATCAAAATCGCTACCCACCGCGACATATTTGGTGTTCGGTGGTTGCCTCCTTATTCTTTTGAGGTTTTGAGAGCAAACGTCCCAGGCATTCTCTCGATTCCGGGTCGCGTTTCTGCTTACCGAGATAACTTTTCTTCTCTCTAAAATTTGTATATCCATTGCCATGGGTTTTATTCCATAGGATGCATTCAACGGTTGCTGAAGGGCGGATGGATCAGAGTTTTTCAATCCGTTCAGGAAGCCATCTTCTTCAACAACGGGGTTAATTCCTCTTCAACTTGCCTATATCGCCCGGGAAGGTTTCCTTTCTTAATGAGAATGACCATATCGAGAGCGCCGCTGATCTGATGTTTGTGGAGACGGAAAAATTCCCGGAGGTATCGTTTCATCCTGTTTCGTTGATTTGCCTGACCGATCTCCTTCTTCGCCACAATGCCCAAGCGATGATAGGCCTTCTCGTTCTCATGGAGAAAGACGAGATAATGACTTGAGGCAAGTTTCTTTCCTGACCTCATCACCCTTCGAAAATCCTGGGCAAGGGTGAGCCTCTCCTTCTTAGTGAATCGGAAAGAACCTTTCACTAAACGGTTAGCCTTTTTCTTCCTTTGGCCCTTCTTCGCTTGAGAACGTTGCGGCCACTGCGAGTGGACATCCTCTCCAAAAACCCATGGGTTCTCTTGCGTCTGATATTGCTTGGCTGGTAAGTTCTCTTCATCGAATCTCTCTTTTTAATACGTCTTGTTTTTTGAAATAATTAAGCTTTTTTAATTAACCTGATTTCCTACTAAAAGTCAAGTCTACCTCTGATTTCTGTTGACAGATGAGGTTCAATTATATTAGATTTTCCAATAAAATTCGTCTATTGTTTTGGGGCACCCATGAACGAATATCAGCTTGCTATCCCTGTCAATATCGAAGATGAGATGAAGCGGTCCTACATGGACTATGCCATGAGCGTCATCATTGGCAGGGCCTTACCCGATGTGCGCGATGGCCTCAAACCCGTTCATCGCCGCATTCTCTATGCGATGAATGAGCTGAATAATGACTGGGATAAACCCTATAAAAAATCGGCCCGAATCGTCGGTGATGTCATTGGAAAATATCATCCTCATGGAGATATGGCGGTCTATGACTCCATTGTCCGGATGGCCCAAGATTTTTCTCTCCGTTATACCCTGATTGACGGTCAGGGAAATTTTGGCTCGGTTGACGGCGACCCGCCTGCGGCCATGCGCTATACCGAAATCCGTATGGCCAAGCTCGCAGGAGAATTGTTGGCGGACATTGACAAAGAGACGGTTGACTTTGTTCCAAACTATGATGAATCACTGGAAGAACCTTCTGTCCTTCCTTCCAAGTTCCCCAATCTGATTGTGAACGGTTCATCTGGCATTGCCGTGGGAATGGCCACCAACATTCCTCCCCATAATTTAATTGAAACGATTGACGGACTCATTGCCCTGATTGATAACCCGGAGATCTCCACCGATGAGTTGATGACCCATATTCCAGGGCCTGACTTTCCAACAGGTGGGTTTATTTACGGCAAGGATGGGATTCGGGCCGCCTATGAGACAGGAAAGGGCGTGATTCAGCTTCGGGCCAGAGCGATCATCGAGAGGGATCGGAAAGGGGAGAGGGAGAGTATTGTCGTTACCGAACTGCCTTATCAAACCAATAAGGCGAAACTGATCGAAAGGATTGCCGAGCTCGTTCAAGAAAAGGTGATTGAAGGTATCTCGAATGTTCGCGACGAATCTGACCGTGAAGGCATGAGGGTGGTCATTGAACTGAAACGCAATGAGGTTCCGGAGGTCATCCTGAATCAGCTCTACAAAAATACCCAGATGCAGACCTCCTTCGGAATCATCCTTCTTGCCATTCATCAGAATCAGCCAAAACTTCTCTCCCTCAAAGAGATGCTCCATCTCTTCCTCCAGCACCGCAGAGAGGTAGTCACCCGAAGATCGCTCTTCGAACTCAGGAAGGCCGAGGCTCGCGCACATATCCTCGAAGGATTGAAGAAGGCGATCGACCAGATTGACGCCATCATCGCAACGATCAAGGCCTCCAAAACCCCAAAGGAAGCCAAGGATCGTTTGATGGAGAAGTTTGCCTTTTCTGACGAACAGGCGCAGGCCATCCTTGACATGAGGCTCCAGCGCCTCACCAATCTGGAGCAGCGAAAGATTGTCGAAGAATATGAGGAGACGATTAAATGGATCAACCGCCTCAAGGACATTCTTGCCAGTGAGCGGTTGATGCTCAATGTGATCAAAGAGGAACTCACGTCAATCCGCGATGCCTATGGTGACGAGCGGCGGACCGAGATTGTCGAAGTGGCTCCGGAGATTAAGATAGAAGACCTGATTGCCGAAGAGGATATGGTCGTCACGATCACCCATACCGGATATATCAAGAGAAATCCGATCAGCCTCTACCGGAGTCAGCATCGCGGTGGAAAGGGGAAGGTGGGGATCAATGTGAAGGAGGAGGATTTCGTCGAAGATCTCTTCATCGCTTCCACCCATGACTACCTCCTCTTCTTCACCGATGCTGGAAAGATCTACTGGAAGAAGGTTCATGAGGTTCCTCAGGCCGGACGCATGACCCGCGGCAAAGCCATCATCAATCTGCTCAATCTCGGTCCTCAGGAGAAGGTGACGACCATTCTCTCCCTCAAAGATTTTTCACCTGGGAAATTTATCACCTTTGTCACAAAAAGAGGGACGATTAAGAAGACCGTGCTCGAGGCTTACAGTAATCCCAGGGCAGGGGGCATCATTGCCCTCGGCCTCGATGAAGGGGATGAGCTCATCTCGACCAAATTGACCGATGGACAGCGCCATCTCTTTATTGGAACGAAGATGGGAAAGGCCATCCATTTCCCTGAAGATCAGATCCGGGAGATGGGTCGCACCGCCCATGGCATCCGTGGAATTCGTATCTCCAAAGATGATGAAGTGGTAGGCATGGAGGTTGTGGTTCCGCATACCTCCCTGTTGACCGTTACAGAAAACGGATATGGGAAGCGGTCGTTGGCTTCTGAATACCGTATTCAGAACAGGGGGGGGTCGGGCATCTTTACGGTGAAGCGGACCAAAAAGACAGGTGATGTGGTCGGGGTGAAGGCCATTACGGACGAAGACGAATTGATGATCATCTCGAACAAAGGAAAGATTATCCGCTTGAGGGCTGCAGATATCCCGGTTCAGGGACGAAGTACCCAGGGGGTGAGGTTGATTACCCTCGAAGAGGGGGAACGGGTGGTGGCCGTTGCCAAGCTGGCAGAAAAGGAGTAATCCTATTCTAACCCTCGATTCAAAAATTGGTTTAAGATTCGATGATGCAAGGTATCGTCAATCTGAAAAAAAAGACTTGAAATTTTTTTTAAATAGGGTTATGGGTATATTTGGTTTGATAAAAAAGTTTAATCCTCAAATCATATCCCCGCAAACTTTTTAAATTCATTTATCCACAATTGTGGAAACATTGTGAAAAGATTTTTATAACCTATTAAAAATGCTTAATTTTTTCTATTTTGGTCTGGTCTGTCCATTCCATAACCTTTCTTACTGCCCTGTCTTGAGTGCTCATGGTCAAGCCCATGGAAGATTTGTGGTCTAAGGTGACCAGTTCGCTTAAAGAGAGAATTGGCCCACAGAATTTCGATATCTGGATCAAACCCATTCAACTCCTCTCTATGGATGAAGATAAAGTGGAGATGGAGGTTCCGAACCGCTTCTTTAGGGAGTGGATTCATGAGCATTATTCGAACCAGATTAAAGAAGCTCTTTTCCTCCTTACCCAGAAACCCTATCATCTTCAATTCAAGATAAAGAATGATCCTTCATCCAGGGGAAAAGAGGGTAGGGTGGCCCTGGTCGCGGCTCAGGAGAATCATGCGGCCCAGACATTTCCGGTATTTCGTCCCCCTTTTAATTCAAAATATACGTTTGAAAATTTTGTGGTCGGTGCAAGTAATCAATTTGCTAATGCGGCCTGTTTAGCAGTGGCTAATGTTCCGGCCAAAAATTATAATCCCCTCTTTATTTATGGGGGGGTGGGGTTAGGCAAGACCCATCTTCTTCATGCCATAGGCAATCACATCCTTCAACATCATATTCTTCCAGATGCAAAAAGGGTCTTCTATACCTCGGCTGAAGAGTTTACAAATGAGATGATCAATTCCATCCGGTTTGAGAAGATGGAGGAATTTAGAAATAAATACAGGCGAATGGATATCTTATTGATTGATGACATCCAGTTTATTGCTGGAAAGGAGAGGACTCAAGCGGAATTTTTTCATACCTTCAACTCTCTTTATGAGGCGAGAAAGCAGATTGTCGTCACGAGTGATAAGTTTCCAAAAGATATTCCACATTTTGAGGAGCGTCTGAGATCCCGTTTTGAGTGGGGGTTGATCGCTGATATTCAACCTCCGGACATTGAAACGAAGGTGGCTATTTTAAAAAAGAAGGCAGAGAATGAGAAGATTACCCTTCCCAACGACGTGGCTTTCTTTTTGGCCTCCCAAATTGATTCGAACATCCGGATGTTGGAAGGGTGTTTGATAAGGATTGGGGCTTTTGCTTCTCTTTCGCAGACCCCAGTTGATCTCAATATGGCCAAGGAGGTTCTAAAGAATATCATTAAACCAAAAGATGAGTTCGTCTCAATCGAAACCATCCAAAAAGTAGTCGCCAACCATTTTAATATGAAAGTTTCTGATTTTAAGATAAGACGGAAAAATCGCAGTTTCGTAATTCCCCGTCAGGTGGCCATCTACCTTTCCCGTAAATTGACCGATTTTTCGTTGATGGAAATTGGTGAAAAATTTGGTGGAAAAGATCACTCCACCATCCTTCACTCTATAAAAAAAGTGGAAGAGAAGATTTCGAGTCAATCCGCTTTTAAAGAAATGTTGGAGAATTTGCAGTCTCAGATTAAATCATAATTCAAGTTGAAAGATTGTGTAAAAAGGAGGAAAATAAAATATTGAATGGAATTGTAAAAGATTTCGTTTCATTCTTCACATAAAATTTAATATCAAATCATCTTTTTCTTTTTATCACTTACATCCTTTTTCATCATTTCCACAGAGATAGAATAGGGTGATGATTAATCTTTTAAATAATGATTTAATCATAGGAGGTAGAGATGGCACATTTTGAAATTGAAAAAAAAGAATTTTTAAAGGGATTGGGATTAATGCAAGGGATCGCAGGAAGAAAGACAACACTTCCCATCCTTTCTCATATTTATATGGAATGGAAGAAAAACTCTTTATATCTATCAGGGACGGATTTAGAAACTGGAATTCAGGAAGAATTGAACGTAAAAGTCCATGAAGAAGGGAAGGCCTCTATCTCCTCAAAAAAAATATATGAGATCATCAGGGAATTACCAGAACAAACGATTCATATTCAAAAGAAGGAGAATCACTGGATCCATCTAAAATGCGGAAAATCCGTCTTTAATATTGCTGGCCTCGATCCAGAGGAATTTCCATCCCTTCCCGTATGGCAGGAAAAATTATTTACTCCCATTCCCACCCAGATCATAAAAGCCATGATTGAAAAAACCGTTTTTGCAGCCTCCAATGAAGAATCACGATATCATCTTAATGGAATTCTATTAACCCAGCAGAAAGGGGATGGAAAAGAGATCCTTCGAATGGTGGCCACTGACGGACATCGCCTCTCTTTAATTGATCGTGAAGGGGTGATGGTCAAAGGAGTTGAAAAAGGGTTGATCATTCCCAAAAAAGGGGTTCTGGAGATTAAGAAGATCCTGAGTGATAAAGAGGGAGAAGAGGAGACGGGTATATTTGTCAACAACACACACGCTTTTTTTAGGTTAGGAAGGTCTCTAATGGTGATCCGTTTAATCGAAGGGGAATTTCCAGAATATGAGCAGGTCATTCCCAAAAACAACGATAAAAAAATACAGGTGAATAAGGAGTTGTTCTATCGGTCTCTCAAGAGGGTGTCCACCATGGCCAGCGATCGAGCCGAAGGAATTAAACTGACCCTCACAAAGAATGTCATGGAGCTTTCATCCTACCATCAAGATTTTGGGGATGCCAAAGAAGAGGTGGATATCCAATATGAAGGGCCATCCATCGAGATCGGTTTTAATGCGAGGTATTTAATGGAGGCCATCCAATCCTTTGATACCGAAGAAATAATGATGGAGTTAAAGGATGATGGAAATCCGGGAATAATCAAGCCACATCCATCCCATACTCCATTCAACCAACTCTCCATTATTATGCCCATGAGAATTTAAAAAAATCTGTCAACCGTTTATCACCCTTTGCCGTTTTTTTAACCTTCAAATGGCTGCAAGGAACCAATGGCCATAGGGGATCGATAAATTTTTAAAGGAGAATGAATGCCAGAGTTATCCGAACAATATACAGCAGAACAGATCAAAGTCTTAGAGGGGCTTTCGGGAGTTCGTAAAAGACCAGCGATGTATATCGGCAATACCGGCTCAGAGGGACTTCACCATCTGGTCCACGAGCTGGTGGACAATAGCATTGATGAAGCACTGGCCGGACATTGTGATAAGATCGAAGTCATCATCCATATGGACCAGAGCGTGACGGTCCGCGACAATGGTCGAGGCATTCCGGTGGATCTCCACGAAAAGGAGAAACGGCCTGCCGTTGAAGTGGTGATGACCAAGCTTCATTCCGGAGGCAAATTCGATAACCGGAGTTACAAGATCTCCGGAGGTCTACACGGAGTGGGCCTCTCTGTGGTCAACGCCCTTTCAGAATATATTGACCTCGAGATCCGGAGGGACGGAAAGGTTTATCATCAGGTCTATGAGCGTGGGGAGGCCAGAACCAAGCTGGAGGTCACCGGTAAGACCAAACATACCGGTACCCAGATCCGGTTTAAAGCCGACCCGGACATCTTTGAGACGGTTCAGTTCAGCTTTGATCTCCTTTCTCAAAGGCTCAGGGAGTTAGCCTTTTTAAATAAAGGGTTGTCCATCAGCATCGAGGACGAACGATCCGGTAAGCGACACGACTTTTTCTATAAAGGTGGAATCCTCTCTTTCATCGAATTTTTAAATAAAAATAAGAACTGCATCCATCCGAAACCCGTTTACATCCAGGGCGTCAAGAACGGGATCGAGGTCGAGATCGCCTTTCAGTATAACGATGGATATGCCGAGAATCTTTTCTCGTTTGCCAATAATATAAATACGCACGAGGGCGGGACCCATCTGGTTGGATTTAAGACCGCCCTGACTCGAACGATCAATCAGTATGCAGCCAATACCAATCTGCTCAAGGGCGTCAAAGAGAATATTACAGGAGATGATACCCGGGAGGGTCTGACCGGGGTGATCAGCGTCAAGATTCCAGAACCTCAGTTTGAAGGCCAGACCAAGACCAAGCTGGGCAACAGCGAGGTGAAGGGTCTGGTGGAAGCCCTGGTCAATGAGAAATTAGGCAGTTTCTTTGAGGAGAACCCTTCGATGGCAAGAAAGATCATTACGAAGGTGATCGAATCGGCCCGGGCAAGGGAGGCGGCCAGAAGGGCGCGGGAGTTGAGTCGACGCAAAGGGGCCCTGGAGAACGATGCGCTCCCAGGAAAACTGGCCGACTGTCAGGAAAAGGATCCCTCGCGAAGCGAGATCTTCATTGTGGAAGGAGACTCTGCCGGTGGATCGGCCAAACAGGGACGCGATCGAACCACCCAGGCGATCCTCCCCATCAAAGGAAAGATTCTCAATGTGGAAAAGGCCAGGTTTGATAAGATGTTAGCCAACGAGGAGATCCGTATTCTGATCTCGGCCCTTGGGGCGGGAATCGGGAAAGAGGATTATGATATTCATCGCCTCCGTTACCATCGCATCATCATCATGAGCGATGCCGATGTGGATGGTTCGCACATTCGAACCCTGCTGCTCACCTTCTTCTATCGGCAGATGCCCGAGGTCATTGAGAAGGGGTTTCTCTATATTGCCCAGCCCCCTCTGTTCAAGGTCACCGAGGGAAAGAGCGAAACCTATATCAAAAACGAGGAAGAGTTTAACCGTTACTTGATGAATCGGGCCATTGCCAAGAGCGAAGTGGTGGTGGAGAAGACGAAAAAGAAATTAGCCGAAAAGAAACTGGCCTCTTTGCTGGAGAAGATCTATCTCCATCATGACCTGAGCCAGCGATTGCAGAAGAAGGGAATTCCAGGATCCCTGCTGAAGTTCCTTGTCCAACAGGAGGTTCGGAGCAAAACGACCTTTGAGGAGAAAGGAAAGATCACTGATCTCCAGAAGCGTTTGAGAAAGGTTGGGTTCGAAGTCTTCGACCTTTACCAGGATGAGGAGCATAATCTCTACGGCTTTGAGATCCAGGAAACGAATGGCGGGAAGAACCTTCGATGTAAGGTTCAATGGGATCTCATCGCCTCGGTCGAATATCGTAACCTCTATCAGGTTTATCAGGAGATTCAAGAGATGGCACCTCCCCCATACACCCTGGTGGAGAAAGGAAAGCCAGTGATGATCGACAGTATGGAGGGCCTCCTCGAATCACTGAACCATCTGGGCAAGGAAGGGCTTTCCATCCAGAGATACAAAGGATTGGGAGAGATGAATCCTGAACAGCTCTGGGAGACGACGATGAATCCAGAAAAACGGACCCTTCTGAAGGTGAGGGTGGAAGACGCAATTGAGGCGGATGAGACCTTCAGTATCCTGATGGGAGATGAGGTCGAACAGCGCCGCCACTTCATTGAAGAAAATGCCCTTTTTGTCCGTCGCCTCGACATTTGAAAATAGAACCGAATCAAACGAATGAAAAAGCGATTGACACGAGTGAGTAATATTCGTGAGATCCGTCATGGCAAAGGAGAAGGATGCTCACGGTTGGACTGACAGGAGGAGTGGCCAGCGGCAAGACGACGGTCAGCCAGATCTTAAAAGAGGAGGGAGCCTACCTCATTGATGCCGACCAGATCGCCAGAGAGTTAGTGGAGCCACGACGCCCTGCATGGAGGGAAATCACACGGGCGTTTGGTAAGGAGATCCTTCAAAACAATGGCACCCTCCACCGGAAGCGATTGGGGGCGATCGCCTTTTCCGATCCTCTGAAGAGAAGATTATTGAATCAGATCCTTCATCCCAGGATCCGAAGAGAGATGCTGAGACAGGCAAGACAGATCGGGCGAAAAGACCCTCAGGCCATTGTCATTTTCGATGTCCCTTTGCTGGTAGAGACAGGGTTTCATCAGGAGATGGACCGGGTGGTGGTCGTCACCTCAACAAAGAGACAACAGATGGAGAGACTAAAGAAACGGGCAGGCATGAGGGAGGAGGAGACACGAAGGATCATTGCCTCCCAGATGGGGATCGAGAAGAAGGTGAAAGTGGCGGACTTTGTGATTCGGAACGAAGGTTCCCTGAGACAGACCCGCCAAAGGGCCAGAGAGTTATATCAGGAATTAAAAAGGATCGCCCTTCAGAAGAGAAGGAGATTGGCCGATAAGTAGACGAGGAGGAAAAAAAGAAGGCTATGAACATCAAAGATTTAAAGAAGAAGAAGATCAATGAATTGACGAAGATTGCCAGAGATCTCAATGTCGAGGGCGCATCCGGCATGAGGAAGCAGGACCTCATCTTTGCCATCCTTCAGGCCCAGACAGAGAAGAATGGCCTGATCTTCGGGGAGGGAGTGCTCGAGATTCTGCCAGATGGCTTCGGATTTCTGAGGGCACCCGATTACAACTATCTCCCTGGCCCAGACGACATCTACATCTCGCCCTCCCAGATACGAAGATTCAATCTGAGAACGGGCGACACCGTCTCCGGCCAGATCCGTCCTCCCAAAGACACGGAAAGATATTTTGCCATGCTCAAGGTGGAGATGGTCAATTATGAGGATCCGGAGGTGGCCCGAGATAAGATCCTGTTTGACAATCTGACGCCCCTCTATCCTCAGGAAAAGATCCATCTTGAGATGGACGGAGTGACCAACAACTACTCCGCCCGCGTCATGGATCTGCTCACTCCGATTGGAAAAGGACAGAGAGGCCTCATTGTGGCCGCTCCGCGGACAGGAAAGACCATGCTTCTTCAGACGATTGCACACAGCATTACAAAGAACCATAAGGAGATCACCCTCATTGTCCTCCTCATTGACGAACGACCCGAAGAGGTGACAGATATGGAACGATCGGTGGATGCAGAGGTGATCAGTTCCACCTTTGATGAACCAGCCCAGCGCCATGTTCAGGTGGCAGAGATGGTGATTGAGAAGGCGAAGCGGCTGGTGGAGCATCAGAAGGATGTGGTGATCCTTCTGGACAGCATTACCCGTCTGGCCAGGGCATACAATACGGTCGTTCCACCCAGCGGAAAGGTTCTTTCTGGCGGAGTGGATGCCAATGCCCTTCAGAAACCGAAGCGGTTTTTTGGTGCGGCGAGAAATATTGAAGAGGGGGGAAGCCTCACCGTCATCGGTACAGCCCTGATTGATACAGGCAGCCGTATGGATGAGGTGATCTTTGAGGAGTTCAAGGGAACGGGCAATATGGAGATTCATCTGGATCGGCGACTGGTAGATCGCCGAGTCTTTCCTTCTATTGATATTCAAAGATCCGGAACACGAAAAGAGGAACTTCTTCTCGAACCCAACGATCTGAACCGCATCTGGCTTCTAAGAAAGGTGCTCCAGCCTATGAACTCCGTAGACAGCATGGAGTTTCTTCTCGAAAAGATGCACGCAACCAAGAACAACCGGGAGTTTCTCGATTCCATGAATCAGTAAGAGTGTGGATCGCTCCTATCGGAAGCGACCACAGGGACCCAGGAGATTTTGAGCCCTACGGTTGAAAATCTTCAAAAAATCAGTAAAATAGAATTCTGGAGGTTGTCGAAAGAAATGAAGAAGGATATTCATCCCAAGGTCTATGATACCGTCATCAAATGTGCCTGCGGCGCGACCTTTGAAACGACGAGTGTGCAAAAAGAGATCCATGTCGAAATCTGTTCGAATTGCCATCCCTTTTTCACAGGAAAACAGAAATTTGTAGATTCTGCAGGTCGGATTGAACGTTTTAAGAAAAAATACGGAGAGAAGATTGAAAAAACCGAATGAGATTCATCGGTTCCTCCCTTATCTTTCTTTTCAAAGAAAACTCCTCCGTTCATTATCATGCAGGAAATTTAGGAGTGTCAAACCCATACCTTCTTGTCCCATCTTAGAGTCGGGAATTCAGCATTAGTTTGTCCGGAGGTTTCACATGCCTTTTAGGAGAAGAAACCCGTTGCGGGGGCGTTCTCTGGGGAATTGGTTTATGCCTAAAAGAGAGAAAGAACCTCTGCGTATTGGCGGGCAGGCGGTCATTGAGGGGGTGATGATTCGCTCTCCACATTCCATGGCCATTGCTGTAAGAAAGCCCAATGGGGAAATCGTTGTTAAGAAGGAAGGGCTAAAGTTCTTCTCGGAGAAGAATTTCTTCTTTAAATTTCCTGTTGTCAGGGGTATCTTAGCGCTGATCTCGGCCCTCTCTCTGGGAATCCGGGCACTCCACTTCTCTGCCAATCAGGCGCTCCCCGAGGAGGAGAACAAGAAGGAGATCAGCTCGTGGGCCATGAGCCTGACCTTTGGCCTGGCCCTCTTGTTTGGCATCTTTCTCTTCTTTCTTGTGCCTCTCTTTCTGACCAGGGGATTAAAATGGGCCTTTCCGATCCTCTCCACCAGTGGATTGCTCTTCAATCTGATGGATGGACTGCTTCGCTTGATGATCTTTTTAGCCTATATCAAAACCATCTCCTTTTTTAAAGAGATCGAAAGGGTTTTTCAATATCATGGCGCTGAACATAAATCCATCTTTGCCTTTGAAGCCGGAGAAGCCCTCAAGGTGGATCGGGTTAAAACCTTCGGCTATCTCCACCCCAGATGCGGAACGAACTTTCTTCTTATCGTCATGGTGGTGAGCCTTCTCATCTTTGCCCTTATTCCTCACCACCTCCCATTTGGATATAAAGTGGCGTCCCGGGTAGTCTTCATCCCGTTCATTGCTGGCTTATCCTATGAGATCATCCGGTTTGCCGATCGAAAGCAGGATAAGAGGGGGATATGGTTTCTTCTGCAGCCAGGCCTTTGGCTTCAGAGGCTAACAGCACGCGAGCCGACCGAGCCACAGATCGAAGTTGCTCTGGTTGCCCTTGAGGAGGTGCTGGAGATGGAGAAACAGAGTTCACAGGAGCCTCTTTTTATCAGAGGGGTGAATCAGGACCCAATGGGAAATCTCGAACAGTAATTTTGGTCATTGGAAAGGGCCCTGGGCGGGATTAGAGCTTATTGGAGATTTGGAAACCGTGATTTGGAATCTTAAGGGTTCCTCTAAAAAATTCCGTCATGGATCCACCTCCATGATTCAATCAAGGAATGAAGAACTGAGGACAGGACGATGTTTGAGAAGTTAGATGAGGTCGAACGGCGATATGAGACGCTTTCCCACCTCTTGAGTCGGCCGGAGGTGATCAACAATCAGACCGAACTTCAGAAGGTTGCCAAGGAGTATTCCGAACTTGGGAAAGTGGTGGAGCTTTATCGAAGGTTAAAGAGACTGGAGGACGAGATCCAGGACAACCGTCAACTCCTTGCCAGTGATGAAGACGAAGAGATGAAGGGGTTGGTCAAGGAAGATCTCCGCCGACTCGATACAGAGAAGGAAAGACTGCAAGAGGATCTCCGGATGGCCCTCCTTCCGAAAGATCCAAACGACGAAAAGAATATCCTTCTCGAAATCCGTGCCGGAACCGGTGGAGATGAAGCCGGACTGTTTGCGGCCGATCTTTTCCGGATGTATGGAAAGTATGCAGAGAAGAACCGGTGGCAGGTAGAGGTGATGAACCGGAATTTTACTGGCGTGGGCGGCTTTAAAGAGGTGATAGCCCTGATTGAAGGAAAGGGGGTTTACAGCCGGCTGAAATATGAAAGCGGGGTTCACCGCGTTCAGAGGGTTCCTGTCACAGAATCGCAAGGCCGGATCCATACCTCAACCGTGACCGTAGCCATCCTTCCTGAAGCCGAGGAGGTAGAGGTTGAGATTGATCCAAACGATCTCCGGATTGACATCTTCCGATCATCAGGCCCCGGAGGGCAGAGTGTCAATACAACGGATTCTGCTGTTCGGATCACCCATCTTCCAACGGGGATGGTGGTCTCCTGTCAGGACGAAAAATCTCAGCATAAGAATAAGGCCAAAGCCCTCAAGATCCTGAGGGCGAGGTTATTGGACACTGCGAGGCAGGAGAAGGAGAAGGAGATCTCGGCGCAGAGGAAGAATCAGGTCGGAACCGGGGAACGAAGCGAGCGCATCCGGACCTACAACTTTCCTCAAGGAAGGGTGACGGACCATCGGATCGGTTTGACCCTGTATCGGTTGAACGAGGTATTGGACGGGGACCTCGATGAGATCATCCATAAATTGACCACCCATTATCAGGCAGAAGCGCTCAAAGGGTAAAAGGAGAGTCCGTGGGTCCGGTCTCATTCGATAGTCATTTAGTCAATGAAAAGATCGGAAATCAGACGATACGACTGTTGGACCAGTGGACACGAGAGTTGAAATGATGACTATCCTTGAAGCATTGAATTGGGTAACCGATTACCTCAAAGAGAGCCGGATTGAAAACCCCCGGCTCAATGGAGAACTGTTATTAGCCCATTCGATGCATCTCAGTCGCGAACAGCTCTATATAAGGCTCAATCATCAGGTGAGGGAGGATGAGAGAAAGGCATTGGAAGAATTGGTTCGGAGAAGAGCCTCTGGAGAACCGCTCCAATATATCTTGGGCAGACAGGAATTCTGGTCCATCCAACTGAAGGTGGATCCCCGCGTCCTCATTCCAAGGCCCGAGACCGAGCATCTGGTTGAGGAGGCTATAAGGAGCCTCTCAAAAATTTCTTCACAAAAAAAACGGTCTGTTTTAGAATTGGGGACAGGAAGCGGAGCCATTGCCATCTCCTTGGCAAAAGAGGTAAAGAATATTATTCTCGTTGCCACGGACCTCTCATGCGAAGCACTTCGGGTGGCCAGGGAAAATGCCATGAAGGCCTCTGTATCCGATCAGATCAGGTTCGTCAGGGGCGATCTCCTAACCCCATTTCATATGGGCGTGAACTTTGACCTGATTCTTTCGAATCCTCCCTATCTCTCCGATGCGGACATGGGCCAGATCTCAAGAGAGGTGAGGGATCATGAACCGCTCCTCGCCCTAAGGGGCGGAAAGAATGGACTGGAGTTTTATCAGAAATTGATCTCACAAGGCCCTTCTTATTTGAAGAAGGGAGGATGGATCCTCCTCGAGGTCGGATACGGTCAGGCAGGACGCGTTTGCGAGATGATCGAAGCAGAAGGCCGCTTTGGTCAACCCGAAACGGTGAAGGACCTTTCCGGGATTGAGAGGGTGGTGAAGGCACAGCGTAAAGAATAGCCAAGACCCTATTCCAATCAAATTTTTAAAATCTTTTGGTTCTTGGGAACTGGAGCCTATTGGGTGATTGGAATTTTTAAACGGAGTGATTGATGGATAAGATCGTGATTCAGGGCGGGGAGAGATTGATCGGAGAAGTGGAAGTGAGCGGTTCCAAGAATGCCTCCCTTCCCATCTTTGTTGCCTCCCTCCTAAACGAGGGAGAGAATCTCTTCCATAATGTACCGAAACTGAGGGATATTCAGACCATTACGAAAGTTCTGAAGAATCTTGGCGTCAAGGTCCTGGAAGAAAACGGCGCCTATCGGATCAATGCCAGCAACATTCTGAACGTGGAGGCCCCATACGAGCTGGTAAAGACCATGAGGGCTTCGATCCTTGTCCTGGGTCCCCTCTTGGCCCGAATGGGAAAGGCGAGGGTTTCCCTTCCAGGCGGGTGCGCCATTGGCGCAAGACCGATCAACCTTCACCTCATGGGGCTTGAGGCGATGGGCGCAAAGATCGCTCTTCGCAAAGGGTATGTAGAGGCCAAAGCGGGTCGGTTAAAAGGAGCAACCATCTCCTTTGATACCACCACGGTGACCGGAACAGAAAATCTGATGATGGCGGCGACTTTGGCCAAAGGAAAGACCGTTTTACAGAATGCGGCCATGGAACCCGAAGTGGTGGATCTCGCCAGCGTCCTTCAGAAGATGGGAGCAAAGATTGAAGGTGCCGGCACTGGTGTCATTGAAATCGAAGGGGTGGACTCGCTTCAGGGGGTAGAGCATACGATCATTCCGGACCGGATTGAGGCAGGAACGCTGATGGTGGCTGCTGGTTTGACACGCGGCAATATCAAAATCCTCCAATGTCCTTTCCATCATATGGAATCCATCATCCACAAATTGCGCGAGACGGGCATGGAGATCCATCCTGAGGGCGAAGGGGTGAGAGTGGTTGGAAGCCGCAGGATTAAGAGTGTGGATGTGAAGACACAACCCTATCCGGGATTTCCCACAGACATGCAGGCCCAGTTTATGACCCTGATGTCGCTCTCCAGGGGGCTGAGCATCATCACCGAAACGATCTTCGAAAATCGTTTCATCCATGTGAATGAACTTCAAAGAATGGGTGCGGATATCCGGATCCAGGGCAATACAGCAATCATCCAAGGGGTGGAAAGTCTGAGCGGAGCCCAGGTGATGGCCACGGACCTCCGGGCGAGCGCCTCTCTGGTTGTTGCGGGCCTTGCCGCTGATGGGGTGACAGAAGTTTCGAGAGTCTATCACCTGGATCGGGGCTATGAGGGGCTGGATCAGAAGTTAGCCCGACTGGGGGCCAACATCAAGAGGGTGAAAGAAGGGGATTAGAATTTAAGATTTCAGAATGCGCCTGCCCTGATTTCATCGGTTGGGATGCGGAATCATCATTTTAGAGAATAACTCAGGGCTTAAGCCTTGATGAGGTTTTATATGAAGATTCTTCGAAGCGGAGAAGAAAAATTTAATCAATACCTTTTAGGGCTGGAGAGAAGGATTACCGAGGATCCTGCTCCCGTTGAAAAGGTCGTTCAATCCATTCTGAAAAATGTGAAACAGAAAGGAGACCAGGCCCTTCTCGCTTACACCGAGCGCTTTGATCAGATTCGACTCCTCCGTTCTCAGCTCGAGATCAAGAAGGAGGAGATCAAAGCGGCCCGTAAAAAGATATCCACCGATTTCTTGGAGACTTTAAAGCAGGCCAGCCAGCGCATCCGAAGGTTTCATCAGCTTTCCAAGAAGAGAGCAAGGATCCAATGGATTGAGCATGGGGTTAGAATTGAACAGAGGGTGAGGCCATTAGAGAGGATTGGCATCTATGTACCCGGAGGAAAAGCCTCTTACCCGTCCACGGTTCTGATGGGGGCCATACCGGCAAAAGTGGCAGGTGTTGAGGAGATCATCATGACCTCACCTCCACAAAAGGAGGGGATCAGCCCAGCGGTACTGGTGGCTGCGGATCTGGCCGGAGTGGATCGGATCTTTCAGGTGGGAGGGGTTCAAGCCATTGGTGCCTTAGCCTATGGTACAGAGTCCATTCCAAAGGTGGATAAGATCGTGGGACCGGGCAATCGTTATGTAGCCATTGCCAAGCGGCTTGTCTATGGTACAGTGGATCTGGATATGGTGGCTGGACCGAGCGAGATTGTGATCATCTCTGATGGAAAGATTTCTCCCTCCTTTGTGGCGGCTGACTTGATCTCTCAGGCCGAGCATGATGAGAGGGCGCTTGCCATCCTGATCACCCCCTCTGAGGCCTTTGCCACGAGAGTGAATGAAGAAGTTGAGAAGCAGCTTTCGGCCCTGAAGCGTGAAAGGATCGCAAGAAAAAGTCTTGCCCAGCGAGGAGCCCTTCTCATCGTTGAAAACCTCGATCAAGCGATGGAGCTTGCAAACCGAATTGCGCCCGAACACCTTGAGCTTTGTGTAAAACATCCCATGCATCTCGCAAGATCGGTGAAACATGCAGGCGCGGTCTTTTTGGGGCCTTATGCTCCTGAAGCGATTGGAGACTACCTGGCAGGTCCAAACCACATTCTCCCCACAGCCGGCACAGCACGCTATGCATCCGCTCTGGGTGTAGAGGATTTTCAAAAGAAGATAAATTTGATGGAATTTAGCAAAAAAATCCTGAGCGAATTTGAGAAGGATGTGAAGCGATTTACCGAATGGGAAGGACTGGAGGGACATTATCGTTCTGTGGCAATAAGGATGAAGTGACCTTGTTGAAGACAGGGTTTAAAAACGAACCTCCTGAGAGGCAGGCTAAAGATTGTACCTAAAAATGCGATCGCATTTTTAGGTACACTTTCATTGATTGGTGATCTTTCAAAATGGAGAACGTGATGAGGAGATATCGGAAGGCAGAGGTAAGGAGAAGGACAAAAGAGACCGATGTTGATTTGAAAATCAACCTCGATGGGTCTGGTCGGCATTCGATTAAAACAGGCGTTCCCTTCTTTGATCATATGCTCGGTTTGCTTAGCCATCACGGTCGAATGGACCTTTTGATCAAAGCCAAAGGGGATATTGGCGTGGATGCACATCATACCGTAGAAGATGTGGGGATCTGTCTGGGCGATGGCATCCGGCAGGCCTTAGGGGAATCCAAAGGAATTCAGAGATACGGCATGGGCCTGATTCCAATGGATGAAACTTTGGCCTTTGTTACCCTCGACCTTTCGATGAGGCCCTGCCTGGTCTATCATATGAAGCTGAAGCGATCGAAGATCGGAACGTTCGATCTTGAGTTGGTGGAGGAATTTTTGAGGGCCCTTGCCAATCATGCCAAAATGACGCTCCATATCAACCTCCTTTATGGCCGAAATAGCCACCATATGGTGGAGTCTGTATTCAAAGGATTGGGAAGGGCGCTAAAAGATGCGGTTTCGTTCGATGAGCGAGTTAGCGGAGTTCCATCATCAAAAGGAATTCTATAATTTCAAATTGAAAATTGTAGATTTCATACTTTTAATCTGCAATCTTAAATCTGAAATCGAGAAAGAATGACACCAAGGATCGTCATCATTGACTACGGGATGGGGAATCTCAGAAGCGTTCAGAAGGGTTTTGAACGGGTCGGGTTTGAAGCCAGCATAACCCGGAACAAACGGGAGATTTCCGGAGCTTCGGCAATTGTTCTTCCGGGAGTGGGCGCCTTTAAGGACTGCATGGAGAACCTGGAAAAGTTCGGTTTGATCGAGTTGATCCTTCGTTCCATAGAGAAAGGGAAACCTTATCTCGGCATCTGTCTTGGCCTTCAAATTCTGCTTTCAGAGAGCGAAGAGTTCGGACATCGGAGAGGGCTTGACCTGATCAAAGGAAAGGTCGTGCGATTCCGGCCCGACCCTGAGCATAAGGTTCCTCATATGGGATGGAATACAATCGAAAAGAAGAGAGAAACCCCTCTGCTTCAGGGGCTAAAGAATGGCGATTTTTTCTACTTTGTCCACTCCTACTATGTCCTTCCTGATAAAGAGGCGTGGAACGCGACGATCACACAATATGGAATCCCCTTTGTTTCGAGCATCTGGAAGGAGAACATCTTTGGGACCCAGTTCCATCCGGAAAAGAGCCAGCAGAAGGGGCTTAAGATTTTAGAGAATTTTGCGAAATCAGTTTGATCGAATTCAATCCCTTCACCTTACAGCCCCCATCTTGGGGGAGAGGGGAGGGTGAGGGAGTGATAAAGGAGCCTTTATGAATGAGGTTAAGGTCAATGAGATTCGGATTGGAAAAGGAAACCCTTTGGTGCTCATTGCCGGTCCATGTGTGATCGAAGGCGAGGCCATCGTCCTTGAGATTGCAAACGAGTTAAAGTCACTTAGCCAAAAACTGGAGATCCCTCTCATCTTTAAAGCCTCCTATGAGAAGGACAATCGGGGTTCGGAGAAGTCTTATCATGGCCCGGGACTGAAAGAGGGATTAAGAATCCTGGCAAAGGTGAAGGAGACGTTTGGACTGCCTGTCCTTTCTGATATTCACCGGATGGAGGATGTAGAACAGGCTAAAGAGGTTCTCGACGTCATTCAGATCCCTGCCTTTCTCTGCCAGCAGACAAGCCTCCTTCTTAAGGCGGGCGCGTCAGGAAGGGTCGTCAATATTAAGAAGGGGCAGTTCATCGCGCCAGAGAACATGGCCGGCGCCGTAAAAAAGATTCACAGCACAGGGAATCAACAGGTCCTTCTGACGGAGCGGGGAACGTGCTTTGGATATAATAAATTGATTTCGGACCTATGCTCCATTCCCATCATGCAAAGGATCGGTTGTCCGGTGATCTTCGATGCCACCCATATCGTGAGGAATTATGGGATTCCAAGCGAAGACCCAAGGGGGGGCAGCCCGGAGTATGTTCCTCATCTCTCACGTGCAGCCATGGCTGTGGGTTGTAATGGCCTTTTTCTTGAGACGCATCCCAGGCCATCGGAGGCACTCTGCGATGCCTCGAGCATGATTCCTCTTCAGGAGATGGAAGGACTTCTCCAACAGGCGAAAGCCATCCACGACCTGGTGAGAGGATGGGAGATCGCTTGAACGTCAATTGAAGCTTGCAAATTTAAGGTTTATCAATTTGAAATCTACAAATCTGAAATCGGAAATCAAAAGAGGGAGGATGAATCGTGAAGATTTTTATTGATACGGCGAATCTGGAAGAGATCCGTAAGGCAAAGGCTCTCGGTCTGGTGGACGGAGTGACGACCAATCCCACTCTCCTTGCCAAGGAAGGAGAAGATGCCGAGACCCTGATCCGAAAGATTTCAAAGGAAGTAAAGGGACCAGTGAACGTGGAAGTGACCAGCCTTGTTTGCGAAGAAATCATAAAGGAAGCTAAAGTCTTGGCGACCTGGGGGGATGAGATTGTGATTAAAATCCCCATCAATCAGGAGGGGTTGAAGGCGGTGAGGAGGCTTGCCCAGGAGGGGATTCAGACAAATGTGACCCTCCTGTTTTCGGCCAGCCAGGCCATCCTGGCGGCCAAAGCAGGCGCGACCTATATCTGCCCTTTCATCGGAAGGCTTGACGACATCAGCTTCAATGGTCTCGAATTGATCCAGCAGATCAGAGAGATCTACGACCAATACGATGAAATTGAAACCCGTATCATTGTGGCCAGCGTGAGAAACCCGATCCATGTGATCGAGGTGGCACGGATGGGTGCAGAGATTGTGACCATTCCTCCCGCCATTCTGGATCAGATGGTCAAACACCCCCTCACAGATCGGGGGATAGCCCAATTCTTAGAAGACGCAAAGAAGATTGGCGTTAAAAAATAGTCTCATCGTCGAAAAGATATTCCCTTTTCGTCATAACGGATCAGAGAGGCTGACCCATGCATGATGCGGAGACATCCGGTCCAGCCTTTGGTAGAATTAAAAGGACTGGATTCCAGCTTTCGCTGGAATGACGACCTTCTTTGGAGATGAGAGAGGTGAAGCGATGAAGAAAATCCTTTTTGGGCCTGGACTACTCATCCTGTTATTAAGCTTAATCCTGTTTGGGATTTTCGAAGCAAAGGCCGAAGAAAAACCCAAGATAGCGATTCTTCCTTTCTTCATTGAGCGAGAACCATTCTGCCCGGTTTGCAGGACCGTCTTCCAGAGGGGGGAGATCCTGCCAAACGCCCAGAATTCCCTGACGCACCTTCTCTATCAGAAGATAGAGGCCAAGGGAGTATTCAAGGTCATCCCTTTAGAGAAGACTGAAGAAGCCCTTGCTCTCAGGGAAAAGAGATCGTTTGAAGAGAAGCCAAAACCCACAGCCATGGCACTGGGACGGGAACTCGGCAGTGATTTTGTCTCGATCGGATATGTTTTTCGTTTTGCAGAGAGGATTGGGTCTTCCGTGGGCGTAGAACAACCAGCTTCTGTGGGATTTGACCTTCATCTGATTCGTTTGAAGGATGGAGCAGAGGTATGGAGAGGCAGGATGGATGAGACCCAGAGGCCGCTGAGTGAAAATCTTTTCAAGATCTTTTCCTTCTTTAGACGAAAAGCCCACTGGTTGACCGCAGAAGAATTGGCAAGCGTGGGAATGGATGAAGCGCTGAGAAGACTCCCTGGAGCAGCCGAACTTGAGGAGAAGAAGTGATCATCATCCCGGCGATCGATCTTAAAGAAGGAAGATGCGTGAGGCTCCGTCAGGGCAGAATGGATCAGGAGACCATCTATTCCGGAAATCCCGTGGAGATGGCCATGCATTGGCAGTCCAAAGGAGCAAAACGGCTTCACGTGGTTGATCTCAATGGAGCCATGGAAGGAAGACCGTTCCATCTCTCCCTTATCAAAGAGATGATCCGGTCCGTATCCATCCCTGTTGAAGTGGGAGGGGGAATCCGGGATCTCAAAACGGTTGAGGACTACATTCAATTCGGTGCACAGTGGGTCATTCTCGGGACAGCGGCACTAAAGAATCGCAATCTGCTTCTAGAAGCTTGCCGGCAATTTCCAGGAAAAGTGATCCTTGGCATTGACGCCAAAGAAGGAAAGGTGGCGGTGGAGGGCTGGAAAGAAGAGGCTTCCATTGAAGCAATCGAACTTGTGAAAGAGTTTGAAGGGTTTGGCCTTTCGGCTATTATCTTTACGGATATTGAGCGAGATGGAATGTCCACAGGGTTAAACCTGGAATCCACCAGAAATTTATCTCGCTCCACTTCCATCCCGGTGATCGCCTCAGGAGGGGTCTCGCAAATCGAAGACATTGTAAAACTCATGGAGCTGGAGTCCGATGGAATCATCGGAGTCATTACAGGCCGCGCCCTCTATGCCGGAAGCCTCGATCTCGAAGAAGCAATACAAATTACAAAATCAAAAAAACATGGAAGATTGGAATGATGGATTAATGGAACCTAAATTGAGCGATTCACCCTATTTCACAAGGGAGGCAGAGATGCCCCAAACCCTTTTAGAATGCGATACGTT
>OGCL01001015.1_pt1 | contig 26215 bp, 23 predicted proteins | sample 1570041 | NCBI WGS metagenome assembly OGCL01 (sample SAMN06266162, study PRJEB24511) | hot springs metagenome | isolation source: Hot spring water | place: South Africa: Limpopo | collected 2015-06-22 | reverse complement strand
GCCGCCGGTGTGGCCCTTTGTGTGCTGCCGGCGGTGGCGGCGTCGAACTTCGCCACCGTGCGCGAACTCGCTCACCGGTTCGGCGACGCCTATGCGCTGGGCATTCACCCGCTGTTCACGCCGGCCGCCGTGGAGAGCGACCTGCAGCGGCTGGACGCCGCGCTGGCCCGTGCCGCGAGCGATCCACGCTGCGTGGCCGTGGGCGAGATCGGCCTGGACCATTTCGTGCCCGGTCTGGACCGGGCACGGCAGCTGCACTGGCTGACCGAGCAGCTGCGGCTGGCGCGCCAGCACCGCCTGCCGGTGGTGCTGCATGTGCGCCGCAGCGCCGACGCGCTGCTGGCGGCGCTGCGCACGGCGGGCGTGAGCGGCGGCATCGCCCACGCCTTCAATGGCAGCCGGCAGCAGGCGCATGGGTTTCTGGACCGGGGGTTCCGGCTCGGTTTCGGCGGCGCCGTGACGCACGAGCGGGCCCTGCAGCTGCGCCGGCTGGCGGCCTCGCTGCCGGCCGATGCGCTGGTGCTGGAAACCGACGCGCCGGACATTCCGCCGCAGTGGCTGTACCGCACCGCCGCCGAACGCGCCGCCGGTGCCGCCCAGGGCCGCAACAGCCCGGCGCAGCTGCCGCGGATCGGCGCCGCCGTCGCGGCGCTGCGCGGCGTGCCGCCGCAGGTGCTGGCCGACCAGGTCCGGCAGGTCAGCGTGTTTGCGCGCATAAAGCCACACCAGAAGCTCGCGCTGGTGGAAGCCCTCAAGGCCCAGGGCGAGGTGGTGGCCATGACCGGTGACGGCGTGAACGACGCCCCTGCCCTCAAGGCGGCCCACATCGGCATCGCCATGGGCCAGCGCGGCACCGATGTGGCGCGCGAGGCTGCCGCTCTGGTGCTGCTGCACGACGACTTTGCAGCCATCGTGCTGGCGATTCACCGGGGGCGGCAGACCTTTGCCAACCTGCGCCAGGCCATGGTCTACACACTGGCGGTGCACGTCCCCATCATTGGGCTGGCGCTGCTGCCGGTGCTGTTCGGGCTGGCGCTGGTGCTGGCGCCGCTGCACATCGCGTTTCTGGAGCTGGTCATCGACCCGGCCTGCTCCATCGTATTCGAGGCCGAGGAAGGCGCGGCCAACCTCATGCAGCAGCCGCCACGCACGGCCGACGAACCCCTGCTGTCCGCCCGCCACATCCTGCTGAGCGTGCTGCAGGGCAGCGTGGTGACGGCCGCCGTGGTGGGCCTGTATGCCTGGCTGCTGAGCCAGCCCGCACATGCCGCCACCGCCAGCACGGCCGCGTTTGTGGTGCTGGTGACCGCTAACGCCGCACTGATCCTGCCCAGCCGCAGCAACCAGCCCCGCTGGCGCAGCCTGTGGGCAGGCCTCACGCCGGTCAGCTTGTGGGTGATCGGCGGCACGCTGGCGGCGCTGACGGCCATCACCACCGTTCCGTGGCTGTCCGGTGCATTCAAGTTTGTGCCATTGCCAGCGCTGCACTGGCTGCTGGCCTTGATGGCAGGGCTGGCGCTGACTGTTGCTTTTGTCGCCAATCAGCGGTGGCTGCAGAATGCAAAGTCCGCGCCGCAATCACCGACGGCCTGACCACACCACCGCCCGCCATGCCCCTCACCCTCGACTCCCTCGACCACGTCGTCCTCACCGTCGCCAGCATTCCGGCCACCATCGCCTTCTACGAGCGCGTGCTCGGCATGGCCGCACGCGAGTTCAAGCCCCAACGCTACGCGCTGCACTTCGGCACGCAGAAAATCAACTTGCACGAAGTGGGCACCGTGGTGGATCCCAATGTGCGCCATGCCAAGGCGGGTTCGGGTGACCTGTGTTTTCTCACCAGGACACCGCTCGAAGAGGTCATCGCACACCTGCAGGCCGAAGGCGTGGCCGTCGTGCAGGGCCCGGTGGGTGCCACAGGGGCACGGCAGCGGCTGCGCTCGGTCTACATCTACGACCCCGACGAGAACCTGATCGAGATCGCGAACGAGATATGAAACACCCCCTGAGTCGCTTCGCGCCTTCCCCCTCTCTCGTCTCGCTGCGCGAGCCGGGAGGGGGACGCCCCCAGCGCGGCAGGGCGGCCCTTGCGCGGGGGCACTGGCTCAGGCCGCGCCAGTTTCATGCGTCGTGGGTGGCGTGCACCGCTGTGAACAAGCGCGAGCAAATATGCGATTGCGCTCAGAACTCGGCGGAGATCGCTGCACGCAGCAGCATCGCGGCGGGCTCCACCAGCTCCTGCAGGTCGTTCGCGCGCTCCTGCTCGATGGCCTGCAACACCATCTCGTTGATGCCGCCCACCACTGCCATCGCCATCGTGGGCTGCAGCGGCGTCTTGCGCAGGCGCTCGCCGGGGCGGTTGTTGACGACATCCAGCATCAGGTCGGCCAGCTGCTGGTTGGCGCGGCGCCGCGCCGCCAGGCCTGGTGCACCCAGGCCCAGGATGTCGATGAACAGGGTGCGCAGCAGCACCGGGTTGCGCGCCAGCACGCCAAAGTAGGCCGCCATGGCCTGCTCCACCTGGGCCTGCCAGTCGCTGTGCGGGTCGATCGCGCCGCGCAGCACGGCAATGGCGTTGCCGCTGGCCACCTCGTACAGCGCAATCAGGCATTCAGCCTTGTCGGCAAAGTTCTCATAGAAGGTGCGGCGCGACACACTGGCCTCGCGCACGATGTCGGCAATCGTGGTGTCGGCATAGCCCTTGGCGGCCACGGCGCGGGCCATGCCTTCGAGCAGGCGGGCGCGGTGTTCATTGCCCGGGGTGGGGGTGTCGGCAGCGGCAGTCATGGCAAAAAAATCCCTCGAAATCGGGTTAGGTACTTGACAGTACCACAGTTGACCTGCATCATACAAACCACTCGGTACTGCAACGTACCAGTCTTTCCCCTCCTGCCCCTGACGGAGATCGCCCATGACCGAACTTGTTGTCCGCCGTCTGCTGATTGACTTGGAAACGCCGTTTGCGCGCCAATGGTGCGGCGGTGACGCATTTCGCACAGCGCTGTTCAACGCGCTGTCGATGAGCTTCCCTGTGGGCGAGCAGTTCTTCATCGACGCCGTGCGTTACGGCCACAAGGCCCTGCCACCCGACCTGCAGGCACAGTTCGCCGACGAGGTGCGCGGCTTCATCGGGCAAGAGGCCACACACCGCCGCCTCCACGCGCTGTTCAACGGCCACCTCGAAAAACAGGGCCTCGTCAACGACTGGGCCCCGCGCGCCGCAGAGCGCATGAAGCTGTTTGCCGGGGCCGACCCGCGCCACCCGCTGGCCGTGACGGCCGCCAACGAGCACTTCACCGCCCTGCTGGCCGAATGGCTGCTGGCCCACCCCGAGGTGCTGCAGGGCGCCGAGCCCCGCCTGGCCACGATGTGGCAATGGCACTGCGCCGAAGAGGCCGAACACAAGAACACCGCGTTCGACCTGTACCAGGCGCTGGGTGGCAACCACGAATGGCGCATCACCTGGTTCCGCCGCATCACCTGGGTGTTTCTGGGCGATGTGTTGCGCCAGACCGTGAGCAACCTGCGCCGGAGCGGCACGCTATGGAAGTGGAGCACCTGGGCCAGCGCCGCGCGCACGCTGTTTGGCCAAGGTGGCCTGGTGCGCGAAAGCTGGAAGCCCTGGCGCCAGTACCTGAAGCGCGACTTTCACCCCGGCCAGCATGGCAGCGACCTCTCGGAGCGCTGGCTGGCCGAACACAGCAACGCCTACACGCCCGTGGGCGCCCGCTGACAACAACGACCTGAAACCATGACGACGAACCCCACGCCCCGGCGCACCGGCCGGGCAGGCGGAGCTTTGCTGTGCCTGATCGCATCCGCCCCCCTGGCCTTTACTGCCTTCATCGCCCTTCCTGCCCAGGCGGAACCCCTGGCCTTTGACGCAGCACAGCAGCAGCTGTTGCAGCGCTCAGACCACCTGGCCGCATCGCGCCACGCGGTAGAAAGCGCCCAGCTGCGCCGCGATGCCCTGCAGCGCCTGGGCGGCCCGGTGGTCCACCTGAGTGGCGCGGCCTATGCCTACAACGCCAACCTGGACGTGGACCTGAACCCGCTGAACCGCTCGCTGCCCGGCGTGCTGTCGCAGCTACCGCCGCAGCTGGCAGCGCCCCTGGCACAGTTGCCTCACCTGCCATCGAGCTACACGCTCAACCGCAGCAAAAGCGACACCACGGCATCGGTCTCGGCCGTCTGGCCCATCTACATGGGCGGCGCCAGCAACGCCGCACGGGGCCTGCTGGACGCACAGACCCAGGAAGCCCAGGCCGACGCCACCAAGACCGGACACGAAGCCACCACCCTGCTGGTGCAGCGCTACTTTGGCGCCCAGCTGGCCCAGCGCGCCGCCGTGCTGCGCGAGGCCGCCCTGGCCACCATCGAGCAGCACGACGCCGCTGCCCAGAAGATGCTGGACGCAGGTGTGATCGCCCGCGTGGAGCGCCTGCAGGCCCGCTCGGCCCTGGAGGAAGCGCGCCGCAACGCCCGCAAGGCACGCGACGACGCCGAGCTGGCCACCACCGCGCTCACCCGCACGCTCAAGGCCACCGAGCTGGTCACACCCACCAGCCCGCTGTTTGTGCTGGGTGGGCCGGTGGAACCCCTGCCCCACTTCATCGACACCGCGCTGGCCCGCCACCCCGGGCTGGACAAGGTGGCGGCCAAAAAGGAACAGGCCACCCAGCTGCACGCCGCACAAGAGGCGCTGCGCAAGCCCCAGGTGTTCGCCTTCGGCCAGCGCCAGCTCAAGACCGGCAAGGAAGCCGACTGGGTGGCCGGTGTGGGTGTGCGATGGACGCTGTGGGACTCCATCGACCGCAACACCCTCGCCGAGTCGTCCAACCGCCAGATCGCGCAGGCCGAGCGCGCCGGCGCCCAGGCGCAGAACGACATTGCCCTGCTGGTGGAAAAACGCTGGCTGGCGCTGGAGCAGGCGCGCCGCGCCTACCTGGCGCTGCAGCCTGGCCTGGAGCTGGCCGACGAAGTGCTGCGCCTGCGCACCGCAGGCCTGAAGGCGGGCACCAGCACCACGCTGGACCTGATCGACGCGCAGGTGAACCAGGCCAAGGCCCAGACCGAACGCGCCCAGGCCGCGCACGATTACGTGAAGGCACTGGCCGAGCTGCTGGAGAGCTGCGGCCTGTCGGAAGACTTTGGCAAATACATGGCGCGTGCTGACGCAATGAAAGTGGAGTGAAGTCACTTGGAACACCCCCCTGAGCCGCTTCGCGTCGTCCCCCCGCTCTCGCATTGCTGCGCAATGCGGGCAGGGGGACGCAGCCAGCGCGGCGGGGCGGCCCTTGCGCGGCTGCCCGCGCTTTGGACGCGCCAGTTGCATACATCCCAGCCATAAATGACTGAGAAGAGAGAACAAATACCATGAGTAGCAAGACAACCAAAACCGTTATCGCCGCCGCAGCATTTGCTGTCGTAGCAGGCTTCGTGGGCCTCGGCCTGTGGAAGGCATCGCAACCCGCACCCGAGGTCTTCCAGGGCCAGATGGAGGCGCAAGAAGCCGACATCGCCCCCAAGGTGACGGCCCGCATCGCGCAGATCCTGGTGAAGGAAGGCGACCAGATTGCCGTCGGCGCGCCGCTGATCCGCATGGACAGCCCCGAGGTGCAGGCCAAGCTGGCCCAGGCCACCGCCGCCCAGGAGGCCGCGCAGGCCGTGGCCTCCAAGGCCGAGCATGGCGCCCGCCCGCAAGAGGTGGAGATGGCCCGCCTGAACTGGCAGCGCGCCGTGGCCGCCGCCGACCTGGCGGAAAGCTCCTTCAAGCGTGTCGATGGCCTGGCGCGCGAGGGCCTGGTGGCCGCACAGAAGCGCGACGAGGCCGAGGCCAACTTCAAGGCATCGCGCGACCAGGCGCTGGCCGCCAAGGCGCAGTACGACCTGGCCCGCGCCGGTGCCCGCAGCGAAGACCGATCAGCCGCCAGCGCCCAGGCGCGCCAGGTGGCCGGTGTGGTGGCTGAGGTGCAGGCCGCCCAGGCCGAGACGGAACTCAAGAGCCCCGTGGCAGGTGAAGTGGCCAAGGTGCTGGCGCGCACCGGCGAGCTCTCGCCCCAGGGCGTGGCCGTGGTCACGGTGGTGGACCTGAAGGACCAGTGGGTGGTGCTGAACGTGCGCGAAGACCGCCTGCAGCGTTTTGCCATCGGCAACGAATTTGAAGCCACCCTGCCAGCGCTGGGCAACCAGGCCGTGAAGTTCAAGGTCTACCACACCGGTGCCCTGCCCGACTTCGCCACCTGGCGCGCCACGCGTGCAGGCCAGGGCTTTGATGCCCGCACGTTTGAAGTGCGCGCCCGACCGGCAGCCCCCATCGAGGGCGCCCGCCCCGGCATGACGGTGCTGGTGCGCTGAAATTTTGAATAAAAAGTGCCTTCTGCGCGCGACCATCAAGCGCAAGTAGCTATGAATTCAATAGTAAACAGCTTCCGCCGCGAAGCCCGGCGCCTGGCGGCCGACCCCTGGGACCTGGCCATGGTCACCTGGGTGCCGCTGCTGGGCGTGGCGCTTTTGTGGTGGATCTTCTCGGCCGGGCTGCCGCGCCACCTGGCCGTGGGGGTGGTCGATGAAGACCACTCCAGCCTGTCGCGCCAGCTGGTGCGCATGCTCGACGCCACCCCCGGCGTGCAGATCACGCAGCAATTTGCCAACACGGGCGAGGCAGAACGCGCCCTGCGCAACATCGAGGTCTATGCCGTCGTCACCATCCCGCGCGACTTTGCGCGCACAGTGAAGGAGGGCCGCACCGCCCAGGTCACCCTGCTGCACAACGCGCAGATGGGCACCCATTCGGGCCTGCTGCAGCGCGATGTGCGTGCCGCCGTGGGCACGCTGTCGGCGGGTATCGAGATGGCCACACGCAACAAGCGCGGCGAGGCGGCGCGGGCCGTGCGCGTGAGCATGGAGCCCATCCACACGCAGATGGTGGCGCTGTTCAATGTGTCGAGCAATTACGAGCAGTTTCTGGGCGCAGCGCTCATCCCCGCGTTGCTGCACATCCTGGCCATGACGGCGGGCGCCTGGACGGTGGGCCGCGAACTGCGCGACCGCAGCCTGGGCGAGTGGCTGGGAAACGCGCTGGGAGACGCGCCGGGCGCAGGTGGCCTGCTCCACACAGCGGGCTCGCTCATCGGCAAGCTCGCGCTGCCCTGGGCCACGCTCACCCTGGTGGGCCTGCTGGCGCTGGTGGGCATCACCTGGGGCCGGGGCTGGCACCCGCCGGGCAACCTCGCCTGGGTGGCGGGTGCGCTGGCGCTCCTGATGGCGGTCTCGCTGGCAGCCGGTGCCGCGCTGGCCGCCCTCACGCGCTCATTGCGCACTGCGCTGTCGGGCGCGGGATTTTTCGCCGCCCCGGCATTTGCGTTCAGCGGCGTGGCGTTTCCGCTGTCGGGCATGCCCGCCAGCGCCCGCGCCTGGGCCGAGGCCATGCCCTTCACCCACTACATCCGCCTGCAGATCGAGCAGTTGCAGATGGGCGCGCCGCTCAGCACCAGCGTTTCGACCATGGGGGCGCTGCTGGTGGCCACCGGCGTGCTCGGGCTGGTGGGCACCGTGGGCCTGCACCTGGCCGCCCGGCGGCCGGACACCTGGGGAGGTCGATGACCATGGACACCCACATGAATAACACCCCTCGCAACCTGCTGCACGCCTGGTTGCAGGCCCTGGCCACGGTGGCGCGCGACAAGGGCGTGCTGCTGCTGCTCATCGGCGCCCCCGTGCTCTACGGCTTTTTCTACCCCTGGTTCTACGCCGACGAGGTGCTCACCCGCGTGCCCGTGGCCGTGGTGGACATGGACCGCACCAGCCTGTCGCGCCAGATCACGCGTTTTGCCGACGCCGACCCGCGCATCGAAGTGCGCCTGGTCACCGCCAGCGAGCACGAAGCGCAACAGGCCCTGTGGCGCGGCGAGATCGAGGGCTATGCCGTGATCCCGCCTCACCTCAAGCGCAATGTGGTGCGCGATGAAAATGCCGTGGTCAGCATCGAGGCCAACGGCGCCTATGCGCTGCTCAACAAGGCCGTGCAGTTCGGTTTTGCCGAGGCCGTGGGCACCGTGTCCGCCGGGGTCGAGATCAGGAAGCTGCAAGCCAGCGGCCAGAGCGCGCAGCAGGCCCGCGCCAGCCGCGCCCCGGTGCAGCTGCAAACGGTGGCTCTGTTCAACCCCATCGAAGGCTATGGCAGCTTTGTGGTGCCCGCCGTGGCGCTGCTCATCCTGCAGCAGACCCTGCTCATGGGCGCCGCGCTGCTCGCTGGCACCTGGGTCGAGGCCGGGCAGCACCGCGCCAGCACCACCACCTGGCTCGGCCGCCTGCTGGCGCTGAGCACACTGGGCTGGGCCAGTGGGCTGTTCTACTTCGGCTGGATCTTTGTGCTGCACGACTACCCGCGCGGTGGCAACCCGCTGGGCGCACTGGCCCTGCTGGCCTGCTACGTGCCCGCCATCGCGGCGCTGGGTTCGCTGCTGGGCCTGTGGTTTGGCAACCGCGAGCGCGCGCTGCAGGTGCTGCTGTTCACCACACTGCCCATCGCCTTCGTCGCCGGTTTCTCGTGGCCTGTGGAGGCCCTGCCCGAACCGCTGCAGTGGCTGCGCTGGCTGCTGCCCAGCACCTCGGGCGTGCAGGCCTCGCTGCGGCTCAACCAGCTAGGGGCGCCGCTGCAGGCTGCGCTGCCTTATCTGTGTGCACTGGTGGCTTTGGGTGCTGTGTGCACGGCGGCGGTGTTGTACAAGGCACGGCCACTGGCCCGCACCCAGGCCTCCTGAGAGCCCGACACCGCCCGCCCCCGCATCAGCGTCGGGCGGGCAACCCGCTCCACACATCCATGGCCTGCCACTCCAGCGGCAGGCGCACATCCACGCCTTCGCGTGCGCCACGGTCGCGCAGGTAGGTCATCGATGCGTCAAAGTCGTCGAGCGGCGGCGGCATGGGCATCATGGGCTGGCCCGGGGGCTGCCAGAAGTCGTCCCAGTGGATGGGGATGACACGCCGGGCGCCCACGGCGGCGATCACCTCGGTCCACAGCGCATCGCGGTAGCTTTCGGGCCGGGGGCCGAGGGCGCCGATGCCCTGCAGCACCACCTCGGCCTGCACGCCGCGCAGGGCACCGGGCTCGAAGCCTGCGCTGCCCACGATGAGCAACGTGCGACCGCCATGCGCCACGTGCAGGGCGTAGCTCTGGCCTTCCTTGTACTCGCTGGCGCGCACGGGTGGGCGCAGCGGCGCGGTGATCTCGCCGCCCGTAAAGCCCGTGGGCGCATGGCGGCTGGGGTACAGCGTGACTGTGAAGCGGCCAAACTGCTGCGGCTCGCCGAGCCGTGCCACGCGGATCTGGGACTCTGCCAGGCCTGCGCCGCGCCCCACGTTGGCGGTGGACTCGGAACCCAGCAGCAGCGCCCCCGTGCGGCGGACGACCTCTGGGGCGTCCATCGCATGGTCGTAGTGCGAATGCACCGGGATCACCGCTGCCAGCTTGCCCATCCCGCCCGGAAAACCCGCGCGCTGCAACCCCTGGGTGATGGCCTGCATATCCGGCTCTACCTGGCCCAGAAAGGTCTGCAGCTTGCCGGGGCGCGAGAAGAACCCGTCCGTCATCAACGCTGTCTCGCCGTCGTCCAGCAGCACGGTGGATACGCCGAGAAACGTCACCTTGAGGTTCGGTGGCGCCCCTCCGCCGCTGGGCGCCTTCCACCGCAGCTCGGCATAGGGCTGAAGCGACGGGTGCTGCTGCAGGGCCCAGACCAGCGCGCCCAGCGCACAAAGCACCAGCAACGCCAGCGCCCACAAGGCCCTCTTCACCACCACGGCGCGCCGCATCATGCGGCCCGGGCCTCGGCCACGCCCTTGCGGCGCAGCACCAGCGTGCCAAACAGCGTGGCCATGAGGTACATGCTGACCGAGTAGATGGCTGCGGGCAGTGCGAGCTGGAAGTTGTCCAGCACCGACAGCGCGATGAAGATGGCGAGCGTGGAGTTGTGGATGCCGATCTCGAAGCTGATGGCCGTGGCCATGGATTTGTCCAGCCCCGCCGCCCGCGAAAGGTAGTAGCCCGATGCCAGGCTGATGGCGTTGAACAGCAGCACCGCCGGGCCGATGCCCGCGAAGGACTCAACCAGCGCCGACCATTCCTTGGCAATCGCGATGAGTGCAAAAGCCGCCAGCACCACGGCGCTGAAGATCTTCATGGGCTTTTCCATGCGTGCGCTGAACGACGGCACGCGGCGGTGCACCCACATCCCCAGCACCACCGGAACGAGCACGATGACGATCACCTCCACCACCTTGCCAAACTGCAGCGGCACCACCTGGCCCGTGTGCGCAAAGGTGTTGATGGCCCAGTTGGTGATGAGCGGCAGGCTGATGATCGACAGCACGGTGTTGATGGCCGTGAGCGAGATGTTCATGGCCACGTTGCCGCCGAACAAATGGCTGAACAGATTGGCCGACACCCCGCCGGGCGACGCGGCCAGCAGCATCAGCCCCACGGCATACAGCGGCGCCACGCCCAGCAGCACGATGAGCGCATAACACGCGGCGGGCAGCACCAGCACCTGCAGCACCAGGGCCAGCACCACGGCGCGCGGGTGCTGCAAGAGGCGCGTGAAGTCGCCCACCGTGAGCGACAGGCCCAGGCCGAACATGACCAGGCCCAGCGCGATGAACAGCAGCGTGGGCAGGATGGAAACAAAATTCATGGAAACACATACGCGGCCACGGCGGCCGCGCTCCATTCAAATGGGGGGGTAAGGACGGCGGAGCCAAGGGCTGCCGTGCAGCGAGAGACCAGGCGGCGCAGATCCGCCCCAGCGGCAAGGGAAGGAAGAAGGGTGTAAGACCCTGAGCGCTCAGGCCGCCGCCTGGCCGGTGCGCAGGCGCACCGGGCCGCTGCGCGCTTCGATGGCGGCCTGCACTTCCTTGCGCAGGCCCAGCGCAAACGCCCACTCGGCCACCACAAACAGCGGGCCGACGATCAGGCCCACCAGGTCATCTACAAACGCAGGCTTGCGGCCTTCGTAGTAGTGGCCCACAAACTGGATCACCCAGCCCACGGCAAACAGGCCGATGCCCGTGGCCAGCCACACCGCCATGCTCTGCAACGCCACCCATTGGCCGCCCACCAGCATGGCCGCCAGCAGCGTGGCCATGGCCAGGCCAAAACGCGTGTCCAGCCGAAAGTAGAAAACGCTGGCCGCCAGCGCGGCGAACAGCGCGGGGCTCAACGGCAAGGCGCCCGCCATCCAGGTCGGGCGCGACAGCAGGATGACCACCGCGAACATGATCATGGGCACGCCCACAAAATGGGTGTGGATGTTGCGCGGGTCGCGGTGGTAGTCAGCGTACTGCGCCAGGTGGTCGATCAGGGTTTTCATGGGTGTCTCCGGCTGTTGTTTTGAGCAGCATCAATACTCGCCCCGGGGCCTTGCCAGCGTCTGTCGTGCAGACGACAAAAAGGCACACTCCCACGGCACCGCCCCACCCCGCCTCGCGCCCAATCTGCACTGCATGACCGACCCCGCCACCTATCTGCCCGTCCTCCAGTCCGGCCGCTGGTTTGCCCACCTGCCGCCCGACTTTGCCCAGCCGCTGATCGCCATGGCGCATGTGCGCCAGTTGCAGGCGGGCGAGGTGCTTTTTTTGCGCGGCGATGCGCCCTGCGGGCTGTATGCGGTGGTGCGGGGCGCGATCAGCATCTCGGGCACGGGCGGGCGGGCGCACGAGGCGCGTTCGGCGCTGCTCACGCGGCTGGAGCCGCCCCACTGGTTTGGCGAGATCTCGGTGTTTGACGGCTCGGCCCGTACGCACGATGCCCATGCCGCCGAGGCCAGCACGCTGGTGCAGGTGCCGCACGAGCGGCTGCAGGCCTGGCTGCAGGCCCACCCCGGGCACTGGCATGCGCTGGCGCTGCTGCTCACCGACAAGCTGCGCACGGCCTTTGTGGCCATCGAAGAACTGGCCCTGCTGCCCGCACCGCAGCGCCTGGCGCGCCGCCTGGTGATGATGGCCGAGGGCTACGGCCAGTGGAACGCCGAGGGCCAGTCGCGCCGGGTGATCGGCATCTCGCAGGAGCAGTTGTCGCTGATGCTGGCCATCTCGCGCCAGACCACCAACCAGATCCTCAAAGACCTGGAGGCGCGCCACCTGGTGCGGGTGCAGCGCGGTGAGGTGGAAATCCTGGACCTGGCGGCCCTGCGCGCGGCATGTTACTGAAATCACTATTAAAACAATAGCTGTATTCGCTTGATGGTCGGGCGGTAGCCGCACTTTTCACTCAAATACTAAGCACACATTCCATTTCCGGGCACAATCACGGCCATGCAACTGAACTACATCGCCAACGCCTCGGTGCCGTCCGCTTCGGGCCGCACGATCCCCGTGATCGATCCGTCGGACGGCCAGCCCTTCGACGAGATCCAGCGCAGCAACGCCGACGACATCGATGCGGCGGTGCATGCGGCCCGCCAGTGCTACAACGCGGTGTGGCAAAAGCTGGCTCCGGTGGAACGCGGCCGCCTGCTGCAAAAGCTCTCGGCCAAGATCCTGGAGCATGCGGACGAGCTGACAGCGCTGGAGCAGCGCGACTGCGGCAAGCCCACCAAGCAGGCGCGCGCCGACGCCATTGCGCTGGCGCGCTACTTCGAGTTCTACGCCGGTGCGTGCGACAAGTTCCACGGAGAGACGATCCCCTACCCCGACGGCTACAGCGTGCTGACCTGGCGCGAGCCCCATGGCGTCACGGGCCATGTGATTCCCTGGAACTACCCCATGCAGATCTTCGGCCGCAGCGTGGGCGGCGCCCTGGCGGCGGGCAATGTGTGTGTGGTCAAGCCGGCGGAAGACGCCTGCCTGTCGCTGATCCGCGTGGCGCAACTCGCGGCCGAGGTGGGCTTTCCTTCGGGCGCGCTCAACATCGTCACGGGCTACGGCCACGAGGTGGGCGACGCGCTGGCGCGCCACCCCGGCATCGACCACATCAGCTTCACCGGCAGCCCCAAGATCGGAACGCTGATCCAACAGGTGGCGGCCGAGCGCCACTGCCCCGTGACGCTGGAGCTGGGCGGAAAAAGCCCGCAGATCATCTTTGCCGACGCCGATCTGGACGCCGCCATCCCCGTGGTCATCAACGCCATCGTGCAGAACGCGGGGCAGACCTGCTCGGCCGGTTCGCGTGTGCTGATCGACTCGCTGATCTATGAACCCCTGCTGGAGCGCCTGGGCAAGGCCTTCGAGGCCCTGCGCGTGGGCCCCGCCGCCATGGACCTGGACGTGGGCCCGCTGATCCGCCAGACGCAGCAGCAGCGCGTGTGGGATTTTTTGTCCGACGCGCAGGTCGCAGGCATCCCCATGGTGGCCCAGGGCGTGGTGGTGGACGAAGCCCCCGAGACCGGCTACTACCAGGCCCCCACCCTGCTGCGCGACGTACCGGTGCAGCACCGGCTGGCACAGGAGGAAGTCTTCGGCCCCGTGTTGTCGGCCATGGCCTTCCAGGACGAGGACCATGCAGTGGAGCTGGCCAACGCCACGCAGTTCGGCCTGGTCGCTGGCATCTGGACGCGCGACGGCGCGCGCCAGTTCCGCATGGCCAAGCGCGTACACAGCGGGCAGGTGTTCATCAACAACTACGGCGCCGCGGGCGGTGTGGAGCTGCCCTTTGGCGGCGTCAAGTCCAGCGGCTACGGACGCGAAAAGGGCTTTGAAGCACTGTACGGCTTCACCACCTTGAAGACGGTGGCCATCAAGTACGGTTGATTGCGCAACAAGGTGTCGCACCTGCGCACGACGGCGCGGGTGAGCCCCGCTAACCTCTGCCCCTTCCGTACGACGCCTTTTCTTTGCCATGCCCCTGAGCCCCCCCGCCCCCCGCACCCTGAAGCATGTCCGCCGGGTGAACTACCAGGGCTTTGAACGCGACGATGGCCTGTGGGACATCGAGGGTGAGCTGCACGACAGCAAGGCCTATGACGCCACCTCGTTCCGCGAACCTACCAAACAGCGCCTCGCGGGCGAGGCCATCCACCACATGTGGCTGCGCGTGACCGTGAACCGCCAGCTGGTGGTGCAGGCCATTGATGTGGCCATGGACTCGCACCCGCTTAAGGGCTGCACCGAGGCCCAGGCCGCGCTGCAGCAGATGGTGGGCTGCAGCATGGCGCGCGGCTGGCGCCAGGCCATCCAGAAGCATCTGGGCGGCGTGGCCAGTTGCACGCACCTGCGCGAGCTGCTGTTCAACCTGGCCACCGCCGCCTTCCAGTCGGTGCCCGCCGTGTTTTCGTCCAGCAATCCCGACGAACCACCGCGCCACCTGGGCCAGTGCACAGGCTGGGACTTCAACGGCAACGGCGTGAAGGAATACTTCCCGCAGTTTTATGGCCGCGTGCCTGCGCCGCCCCTGGCCGCCAGCCCCGCCCCAGCCCCTGAAATATCAGTCAAATTGGCACCTGGCGCCTGACAGGCAAGCCCAAGCAGCTATCTTTTTTGAATATCCCAAGGAGACCTTTTCCATGCGCGTGTTGAACAAATCCATCATCGTCACCGGCGCCGGCAACGGCATTGGCGAAGGCATTGCCAAGCGCCTGGCCGCTGAGGGTGGCAAGGTCATCGTGAACGACATCAACGAAGCGGGCGGCCAGCGCGTGGTGGCCGAGATCATGGCTGCAGGCGGCACCGCCGCCTTCTTCAAGGCCGACGTGACGAACTCGGCCCAGGTCAAGGCGATGGTCGATGAGGCCGTGCGCCTGTACGGCCGCCTGGACGTGGTGGTGAACAACGCAGGATGGACGCACCGCAACCGCCCCATGCTCGAAGTGAGCGAGGAAGAGTTCGACAAGGTCTATGCCATCAACATGAAGAGCATCTACCTGAGCGCCATCCACGCCGTGCCCGCGCTGCGCAAGGTGGGCGGCGGCAGCATCATCAACATCGCCTCCACCGCCGGGCTGCGCCCGCGCCCAGGCCTGACCTGGTACAACGGCTCCAAGGGCGCGGTCATCATCACCAGCAAGTCGATGGCGGCCGAGCTGGGTCCCGACAACATCCGCGTGAACTGCATCAACCCCGTGTTCAACCCCGACACAGGCCTGGCCGCCGAGTTTGCGGGCGGCCCGGTGGACGATGCGCGCCGCGCCAAGTTCCTGGCCACCATCCCGCTGGGCCGCTTCTCCACCGCGCTGGACGTGGCCAACGCCGCGTTGTACCTGGCGAGCGAAGAGGCATCGTTCATCAATGGCGTGTGCATCGAGGTGGATGGCGGGCGCTGCGTGTAAGCACGCGTCCAATCGCGCCCACAAGCCAACATGACTTGCCGTGGCGCGCGCCCAATCCGCACCAATGCAGTGCGGATTGATTTGACGCACCTGAGGCCGCTGCCTATAGTGCCGCCGATGTTTGCGAGCCACTCCACCGCCACAGCCGCCAGCGCCATCGCGCCGCTGCGCCGTGCTGCGCGCTCGCAGGCCACGCTCCAGGCCGGTGACCGCGCTCTCTGCACCCCTGCTGCAGATTCCTGAGCCCGGCGACACCCCCTCCCATCCGTTTTTTCGCGCACTTCCTGTCGCCGGGCCCATTGCCCAGCGCCAGCTTGCGCCTTGGTGACTGCCGGGGCGCGAACTCCAGGAGTGCTCATGCCCCCGTTTCCTTCCGGCGAGATTTCGCTCGCCCCCTGCGCCCAATGCGCCCCCACACGCAGCCCGCCCGCCGATACGGCCATCGCCAGCGCGGCCGCCACCGACATCACCCGCCACTTCATCCGCGCCAAGCGGCCTTGCGCTGACGGCTACCGCTGGTACCTGCGCCGCCAGGAAGGTGCGAGCAACTACCAGGCCCTGCTGGACGACCTGGTGCGCGAAGGTCGGGTGGACGACGCCTGCTGGATGCTGGACCAGTTCGGCCCCACCAACGATGTGCTGGAGGTGGACCACCCGGAGACAGACGCACTGGTGTTTGCGGGCAACGTGCACTGCCGGGGCAGCGCGGACGTGGACGGTGTGCTGCGCACCGGCCGCAGCCTGCGCGTGCAGGGCGGCCTGCGGGTGGGCGGTGCACCGCGCGTGGGCGAAGACCTGCGCATAGCGGGCGCCGTGCGCTGCGACGGCAGCGCGCGCATACACGGCGACGCACGCGTGGGCTGGTCCCTGGCGGTGGCGCAGCGGCTGCAATGCATGGGCAGCCTGCGCGTGGGTGGGGAGCTGGACGGCGGGGCCACGGTGCAAATCGATGGCCATTGCACCGTGGGCCAGGACCTGCGCGCGATGGGCGCGCTGGACTGCAACGGCGGCATCAAGGCGGGCGGCCATTTGCACTGCGATGCAGAGGTGCAAGCCACGCGCGGGCTGCAGGTGGCGGGCGACCTGGACTGCAAGGGCCACCTGCAGGTGGGCTGGGGCGTGCGGGCCGGTGGACACATCCACGCCGGTGGAGCCATCCGTGCAGGCGAAAGCCTCTGGGCGGGAGAAACGATTGCCGCGGGAGAAGCCTACGGCGTGTATGCGGGCCTGGATGTGCGCTTGCCCGACTGGCCCCACAGCGCCCAGGTCTGCGCCCGCGAACAACCTGCGCGCTTGCTCAGCGGCTGCTGGACCGAGGGCCTGGGGAGCACGCCATGATGGCCAGCGCTTGCAGCCTGCCAATGCCTGGCACTGCCACCGGCGGCCCCCACACTGCTGCCAACCCATGGCCCGGCCTGGGCCTGCTGGACAAGTGGGCCCAGTGGCTGGCCGAACTGCGCATCGACGTGGACCTGTCGGGCCGCGACATCCAGCGCGAATTTGACGCCCTGCACGAACGCATCCGCACCAACCACCGCACGCGCGATGCGATGCAGCCGCTGCCTTTGCACCTGCACGGACTGGTGCTTCGCATGCGTGAGGCCGACGGCGAGGTGTTTGTCTATGCCATCGACCCGCTGCGCAACCGCATCGTGGCCTACACAGTGTTCAACCGGCTGGTGGAGGTGGACCGGCACACCGACCGCCACCTTCGCGCGCCGCACACCAAGGTGGCAAATGGCTACCGCCGCATGGGCATTGCCACCGCCATCTACCGCTGGTGGCTGGACTCGGGCCGCAGCCTCATGACCGGTGCACGGCAATCGGCAGGCGCCCATGGCCTGTGGATGTCCTTGGCGCGCGACTACACACTGGCAGCGGTGCGCATTGCAGAGCACAAACGCGTGCAGCAGTTGCCGCTGCCACCTCCACCCGGATTTTTCGACGCACTGGACACGCGGCTGGTGCTGGTGGGGCGCGATTGCCGCTTGGCGGATTTCGTCCAGCCCTCCACCCGAAAAGGCTGAGGGGGCTCAGCGCGTCGCCAGCCTTCAACCCGGCAAACAGCTATTGCAGATTGCCGCGATGCAGCATTTCGACCGCAATCCGCCTGGCCAAGGGCTGCCCCGCTGCCGCCCAGGGCAAAACTTGACCGCCATCAACTCCGCGCAGAGGGGCTTGCCCCCGGGGCCGGGGCCCATGCGGCAAAATCACGCCATGGCCGAACGTGTGATTCCTCTGGTGGACCAACGCATCGCCGCTTTGGCGGCGCGGGTGCCCACGCACCCGGTGGTCCCCACGGGCCAGCTCACCGACACCCGGGGCCGCCCGCTGCGCGACCTGCGCATCAGCGTCACGGACCGCTGCAACTTCCGCTGCAACTACTGCATGCCCAAGGAAGTGTTCGACAAGGACTACCCCTACCTGCCCCACGGCGCGCTGCTGAGTTTTGAGGAAATCACGCGGCTGGCAAGGCTCTTTCTGGCCCATGGCGTGCGCAAGATCCGCCTCACGGGCGGCGAGCCGCTGCTGCGCAAGAACCTCGAAGAACTGGTGGCCCAACTGGCCCAGTTGCGCACGATGGAAGGCTTGCCCCCCGACCTGACCCTGACCACCAACGGATCGCTGCTCGCCCGCAAGGCCCAAGCCCTGAAGGATGCGGGCCTGAACCGCGTGACGGTGAGCCTGGACGGCCTGGACGACGCGGTCTTCCGCCGCATGAACGATGTGGACTTTCCGGTGGCCGACGTGCTGGCAGGCATCGAGGCGGCGCAGGCGGCCGGGCTGTCGCAGATCAAGGTCAACATGGTGGTGAAGCGCGGCACCAACGAGCACGAGATCCTGCCCATGGCGCGGCACTTTCGCGGCACGGGCACCACGCTGCGCTTTATCGAATACATGGACGTGGGCGCCACCAACGGCTGGCGCATGGACGAGGTGCTGCCCTCGGCCGAGCTGATCGAGCGCCTGCGCGCCGAACTGCCGCTGGTGCAGTTGGACCCCAGCAGCCCCGGCGAAACCGCCGAGCGCTGGGGCTATGCCAACGCAACGGGCCAGCACGACCCCAGCCTGGGCGAGGTCGGCGTGATCAGCAGCGTGACCCAGGCCTTCTGCCACGACTGCAACCGCGCGCGGCTGTCCACCGAAGGCAAGCTCTACCTGTGCCTGTTTGCGTCCGAAGGCTACGACCTGCGCACCCTTTTGCGCGGCGGCGCCAGCGATGAAGCCATTGCCTCGGCCATCGCGCCCATCTGGCAGCAGCGCACCGACCGCTATTCGGAGCTGCGCAGTAGCCTGCCAGCGGACACCACCCAGGGCGTGCGCCGGGTGGAGATGAGCTACATCGGTGGATAAGCGACGTGCCGATTTTTTAGGGCACCATCGGCTGCTTCGGTCCTCGTCTTGTCCTTGCCCCCATGCCCCTTCAACCCATACACCGCGCACTGTTCCTGGCCAATGCCACCGTCCTGGTCACCCACCAGATCGACGCCGCTTTCTGGCACGAGTGGGAGCTGTTTCACATCCCCGGCGGCAACCAGGTCAACCTGCTGCTCAACCTGCCCATCATTGCGCTGGTGTTGTATGCACAGGCACAAGTGGCCCGTGGCGAAGGCTCGGCGGCGCTGATGTTTTACAAGCTCATGCCCTGCCTCGGCGCCCTGACTGTGGTGATCCACGGGCTGTTTTTTGCTCTGGGACACGAGGCCTTTGCGCAACCCGTGTCGCTGGGCCTGCTGGTTGGCACGGCCATCCTTTCGTGCTTGCAGTTGACCGCACTGCGTGCCCGGCCGCTGCGGTAGCCCTCTGTTTTTCGCTCCACCGCGCTACATGACCAAGATTGAAACCCAAGACATCACCGGCCTGGTCCTCGCCGGTGGCCGGGGCTCCCGCATGGGCGGGGTCGACAAAGGCCTGCAGAACTTTCGCGGCCTGCCGCTGGCGCTGCACACGCTGATGCGGCTGCAGATGCAGACCGGCAACGTGATGGTCAATGCCAACCGCAACCTGGCGGCCTACGAGGCTTTTGGCGCGCCCGTGTGGCCCGACGTGCTGGCCGACTATGCAGGCCCGCTGGCGGGTTTTCTGACCGGGTTGGAGCGCTGCGAAACGCAGTGGCTGCTGACGGTGCCCTGCGACACCCCGCTCTTCCCGCTGGACCTGGCCCAGCGCCTGGCCGCTGCAGCGGAGGCACAAGGCGCCGAGATCGCCATGGCCGCCGCACCCGAGGATGATGGCCAGGGCCACATCCAGGTGCGCCCCCAGCCCGTGTTCTGCCTGCTGCGCGTGGACCTGCTCGAAAGCCTGGTCGCCTTCACCCAGGCCGGTGGCCGCAAGATTGACGCCTGGACAGCCCGGCACCGCTGCGCCATCGTGCCGTTTGACCAACCGGGCGATGACCCGCAGGCGTTCTTCAACGCCAACACCCTGGCCGAGCTGCATGCGCTGGAAAGCGCCAGCCCCTCATCGACCTGAGCGCCCCTGACCCGAGACGACCACCCCGCCATGACCGAGCCCCTGCCGCCCGCCACCGCCTTTGCTGCCGCTGCGGCCGCCGCCAACGCCGTCCATATCCGGCCCCTGGTCGCCGCAGATGCCGTGGCCTACAAGGCCCTGCGCGACGAGGCACTGCGCACCGCGCCAGATGCGTTCACCTCGGACTACGCCTCTTCGGTAGGCCGCCCGGCCCAGGAATACGCCGTGCGTTTTGGCCCGGTGGAATCGGGCGTTTTCTTTCTGGGCGCCTTCGATGCTGCAGGCCAGTTGCTGGGCTGCCTGGGCTGCGAGCGCGAGCAGCGCGCCAAGCAACGCCACTGCGCCACCGTGGTGGGCATGATGGTGGCCCCCACCGCACAGCGCCGGGGCATTGGCCAGCAGCTGGTGGCCGCCTGCGTGCAGGCCGCGCGCAATGTACCGGGCCTGACGCAGCTGGTGCTCACGGTCACGGCATCCAACACCCATGTGGTGCGGCTGTACGAGCAGGCGGGCTTCACTGCCTGGGGCCTGCTGCCGCGCGCCGTGGTGGTGGACAACGTGGCCTATGACAAGCTGCACATGCTGCTTGTGCTGACCCCCGACCCTTTTCCCGCCTGCCGCTCCAAGTAAGAAACCGGTGACGAGCCATTGACGAGCCACTCGCTGCGCGGCACACCTGACTGTTGTTGTTGACACCCATGAAGACCATTGCCCAGATTGCCGCAGAACTGCAGGGCTACGACCCCCAGGCCCTGAAAGCCGCCGACGTCAACGCGTTCCTGGACCGCCTGGTCGAGCCCGTGACTGCCACCGAGGAACTGCCCCTTTTCAACGCCCTGGGCCGCGTGCTGGCCCGCGATGTGGTGTCGCCCATCAGCGTGCCGCCGCACGACAACTCGGCCATGGACGGCTATGCCTTTGCGGGCGCCCAACTGGCCAAGGGCCAGCCCCTCACGCTGCGCGTGGTGGGCACGGCGCTGGCGGGCAAGGCCTGGGCGGGCACCGTGGCAGCGGGCGAGTGCGTGAAGATCATGACCGGCGCCATCATGCCCACGGGCCTGGACACCGTGGTGCCGCAAGAGTTCACCACCTCGGACGGCGGTGAGCACGTCACCATCGCCGCCGATGTGTTGCAGTTGGGCGACAACCGCCGCTTCAAGGGCGAAGACCTGATGGAAGGCGGCGTGGCGCTGGCGCGTGGCGAGTTGCTCACGCCCGCTGCGCTGGGCCTGGTGGCCAGCCTGGGGCTGCCCACCGTGACGGTGGTGCGCCGCCTGCGCGTGGCGTATTTTTCGACCGGCGACGAGATCCTGAGCCTGGGCGAGGCGCCCCGCGAAGGCGCCGTGTACGACAGCAACCGCTACACCGTGTTCGGCCTGCTCACGCGCCTGGGCGTGGAGGTGATCGACCTCGGCGTGGTGCGCGACGAACCTGCGCTGCTCGAAGCCGCCTTCCGCCAGGCGACCCAGCAGGCCGACGCCATCATCACCAGCGGCGGCGTGAGTGTGGGCGAGGCCGACCACACACGCACCATGATGAAGAAGCTGGGCGACGTGGCCTTCTGGCGCATCGCCATGCGCCCGGGCCGCCCCATGGCCGTGGGGCGCATTGCTGGTGCTGAATTTGAAGAAAAAACAGCCTCCACCGCGCAACCATCAAGCCCTGATAGCTATCAAAATAATAGCGATTCACATTCTGGTGCTGGCGCCGTGCTTTTTGGCTTGCCCGGCAACCCGGTGGCGGTGATGGTGACCTTTCTGGCCTTTGTGCGCCCCGCCCTGCTGCGCATGATGGGCAGCACCCGCACAGCCCCGCCGCTGCTGCGCGCCATCAGCACCGAAGCGATGCGCAAGAAACCCGGGCGCACGGAATACCAGCGCGGCCTGGTCACCACGGCACCCGACGGCACGCTGCACGTGTGCACCACGGGCAACCAGGGCTCGGGCGTGCTCAGCTCCATGGTGCAGGCCAATGGTCTCATCGTGCTGCACCATGGGCAGGGCAATGTGGCGGTGGGTGACATGGTGGATGTGATGGTGTTTGACGGGGTCATTTAACACCCCCTGCGTCGCTTCACGCCCCTCAAGAGGGATACGACGCCCTCGCTGCGGGGCAGCCCCCTTGCTCGGCGCCCCGGGCCGGGGACGCGCCAGTTGCATGCCGAGCGGGCGAAGCACAGCACAATGGCCATCTACGCATTTCTGCAGCAACCTTCGCACCCATGCCCTACGCCGCTCAGCACCTTGCACAACCCCCTTCCCGCGACGACGTGGACCGCCTGACCGGCGCCACCTTGGTCGAATTTGGCACCCCTTGGTGTGGCCATTGCCAGCGCGCCCAGCCGCTGATCGAGCAGGCCCTGAAGGACCAGGCGGACCTCTCGCACATCAAGGTGGAAGACGGCCCGGGCCAGCGCCTGGGGCGCACGTTTGGCGTGAAACTCTGGCCCACGCTGGTGTTCCTCAAGGACGGCAAGGAAGTAGCGCGGCTGGTGCGGCCGCAGGCGCTGCAGGACATATCAGACGCCGTGCAGTCCACTGTGGCGCAGCCCTGAAGCACCAACAGAAAAAAGCCCCGATGGGGCTTCTTTTTATTCGCCGAGCACGAAACCCTGCGCACCAGGCCCCGGGGCTACTTGGCCACATAGTCGTGCGGGTGCAGCGGATGCTCCGGCTCCTCGGCCGCCACCGCCGTGTTGGCGCCTGGCACGGCCTTGCGGGCGAACAGGGTGTACATGGTGGGCACCACAAAAATCGTGAGCAAGGTGCCCAGCGACATGCCGCCCACAATCACCCAGCCGATCTGCATGCGCGTCTCGGCGCCCGCGCCCTTGGCCAGGGCCAGGGGGATGGCGCCCAGCACCATGGCGCCGGTGGTCATGAGGATGGGGCGCATACGCTGGGCCGAGGCTTTGACCAGCGCGTCCACCATCTCCATGCCCTCTTCGCGCAGCTGGTTGGTGAACTCCACGATCAGGATGCCGTGTTTGGTGATCAGCCCCACCAGGGTGATCAACCCGATCTGCGAATACACGTTGAGCGAGCCGCCGCTCCACTTGAGCGCCAGCAGCGCGCCGATCATTGACAGCGGCACCGACACCATGATGACGAGCGGGTCGATGAAGCTCTCGAACTGCGCGGCCAGCACCAGGAAGATGAACACCAGCGCCAGCACAAACACCACGCCCAGCGCGCCCTGCGAGTTCTTGAACTCGCGCGAGGTGTCGTTCAGGTCGGTGGTGTAGCCGGGCTTGAGCACCTTGGCGGCCGTCTCGTTCATGAAGGTGAGGGCCTGGCCCAGCGAGTAGTCGGACGACAGGTTGGCCGTGATGGTGGCCGAGCGGCGCTGACCGAAGTGGTTCAGCTCGCGCGGGCTCACGCTTTCGCGCACGGTGACCAGGCTGGACAACGGGATCATCGCGTCGTTGCGGCCGCGCACGTAGATGGTGTCGATGTTCTCGGGGGTGGTGCGGCCCCGCGCCTCGGTCTGCACGATCACGTCGTACTGCTCGGCGTCGCGCTTGTAGCGGGTCACGGTGCGGCCGCCCAGCATGGTCTCGATGGCCTTGGCCACCACTTCCACGCTCACGCCCAGGTCGGCCGCGCGCTCGCGGTTGACCTCGATGCGCAGTTCGGGCTTGTTCAGGCGCAGGTCCACGTCGGGGCCGACGATGCCGGGGTTCTGCGCAATCTCGGCCATGAAGGCGGCCACCACCTTGCTCAGGTTCTCGTAGCTGTCCGAAGTCTGGATCACATAGGTCAGTGGCCGCGAACGGAAACCCTGGCCCAGCGACGGCGGCGTGATCAGGAAGGCGTTCACGCCCGGCAGGCCGGCCACCTTGGGCTGCAGTTCCTTGGCCAGGTCGAGCGTGGTGCGGTGGCGGCTTTCCCAGTCCACCGTGCGGTAGATGACGCTGCCCTGCGCCACCGTGGGGTTGCCGATGTTGGCAAACACGCGGTCGAACTCGGGGTAGGTGGTGCCGATCTTTTCCAGCTCCAGCGCGTAGCGGTTGGTGTAGTCCAGCGTGGCGCCGTCGGGCGCGGTGACACTGGCCAGGATGGTGCCCCGGTCCTCCAGCGGCGACAGCTCCTGCCGCATGGTGGGGAACACCAGCGCCAGCGCCAGCCCGCTCAAGGCCATGACGCCCACCACGATCCAGCGGGCCTGGAAGATGGCGCCCCGCACGCCACCACCCGCCCCGGCGCCTTTGCCGCCGCTCCAGCGCGCGGTGACGATCCAACGCAGCAGGCGGCCATAGGCGTCCGACAGCGCGGTAAGCCAGCGCTCCATCGAGCGGTCGAACCAGTTGGGTTTGGGGTTGTGCTTGAGCAGCAGCGAACACATCATGGGCGAGAGCGTGAGCGCCACAAAACCCGACACCACCACCGCCCCGGCCAGCGCCAGCGCAAACTCCACAAACAAGCGCCCGGTGCGGCCCGGCGTGAAGGCCAGCGGTGCATACACCGCCACCAGCGTGAGCGTCATGGCCACAATGGCAAAGCCGATCTCGCGTGCGCCCTTGATGGCGGCGGAGAACGGATCGAGCCCCTCTTCGATGTGGCGGTAGATGTTCTCCAGCATCACGATGGCGTCGTCCACCACCAGGCCGATGGCCAGCACCAGCGCCAGCAGCGTGAGGGTGTTGATCGAGAACCCCGCCAGCGACATCAGCGCAAAGCTTCCCACGAGGCTCACCGGGATGGTGACGATGGGGATGATGGACGCGCGGAAGGTGCGCAGGAACACAAAAATCACCAGGGCCACCAGCACCACGGCCTCTGCAATCGTGGTGTAGACGCTTTTGATCGAGCGGTCGATGAACAGGGAGTTGTCATTGGCGATGTCCACGCCGATGTCCGCAGGCAGGTCGGCCTTGAGCAGCGGCAGCATGGCGCGCACGCCTTTCGACAGCTCCAGCGGGTTGGCCGTGGCCTGGCGGATCACGCCCACCGAGATCGCATCGCGGCCGTTCAGGCGCACGCGGCTGCGGTCGCTGGCCGCGCCCTCTTCCACCCGTGCCACGTCCTGGATGCGCACGGGAAAACCGTTGACCGTGCGGATCACGATGTTGGAGAACTGCGCAGGGGTTTTCAGGTCGGTCTGGGAGGTGACGCTGAATTCGCGCTGCTGGGATTCGATGCGGCCAGCCGGCAGCTCCAGGTTGTTGCGGCGGATGGCATCTTCCACGTCCTGCGTGGTCAGGCGGTAGCCGGCCATGCGCTCCGGGTCCAGCCACACGCGCATGGCGTATTTGCGTTCGCCGTAGATGGGCACGTCGGCCACACCGGTCACGGTCTGCAGGCGGGGCTTGACGATGCGGTTGATGAGGTCGTTGATCTCCAGCGGGCTGCGCGTGTCGCTGCTGAAAGCCAGCCACATCACGGGCGATGCATCGGCCTCGACCTTGGCGATCACCGGCTCGTCCACGGCCGTTGGCAGGCGGTTGCGCACGCGCGCCGTGCGGTCGCGCACCTCGGCAGCGGCGTTGTCGGCGTCCTTCTCCAGGCGAAAGCGCACGCTGATCTGGCTTTGCTCGGCGCGGCTGATGGAGGTGATCACATCCACCGCATCAATCCCGGCAATCGAGTCTTCGAGGGGCTTGGTGACCTGCGACTCGATCACCTCGGCCGAGGCGCCCGCGTAGCGCACGCTGACGGTGACCACGGGCTCATCGATCTTGGGGTATTCGCGCACCGACAGGCGCGTGAAGCTCACCGCACCAATCAGCAGCACCAGCAGCGACAGCACGGTGGCAAACACCGGCCGACGGATGGAGATTTCAGCGAGTTGCATGGCAGTCCAGGGGCGTCAGAAAAGAGCGGTGACCAGGCAGCAAACCGGCCCTCATGCGGGAGACCGCTTGCTGGCTGGGGTTGGCTGGCTGGGGTTGGCCGCCACCTGGCATGGATTGGGGCCTGGCAGCGGGGCCACGAGGGCGCTGGCTGGGGCTGCCGTGGGCGCTGCGGGCGCAACCGGGGCCGCTGGCGCCGTGGCCACGGCCGCCGCAACGGCCGCACCCGATGCGCCCGCCGCAGGCGCATCGGCCACGCCCGCCGCATTGCCCCCCTGAGGGCCCGAGGCCGGGCGCGCGGCAGAGGGCGCAGCACCGGCGCCCTGCTTGCCCAGCTCCACCACCCGCACCTCGGTGCCGTCCTTGCGGATGCGCTGCTGACCGGCGGTGACCACCAGGTCGCCCGCATTCAGCCCCTCAACCACCTCCACCAGGCCCGGCGCGCGGGCGCCCAGTTGCACGGGTGTGCGGCGCGTCACGCGGGTACCGGGTTCCTTGCCTTCCACAATCTTCAGCACATAGGGGCTGTTGCCATCGGGCACGATGGCTTCTTCCGGCACCACACGCGCATCGCTGCGCTCTGCAAACACAGCCGTCACGCGGGCGAACATGCCCGGGCGCAGTTGCAGGCGGCGGTTGTCGATGCAGCCACGCACTGCAATGGCCCGACCGTCGGCATCGATCTGCGGGC